>Ga0209671_1005835_pt1 | contig 12524 bp, 9 predicted proteins | sample WorMetHERISLAND2_2_FD_187401 | JGI IMG/M metagenome (GOLD analysis project Ga0209671, IMG submission 187401) | Marine gutless worms symbiont microbial communities from Max Planck institute for Marine Microbiology, Germany - Olavius geniculatus... | ecosystem: Host-associated > Annelida >... | reverse complement strand
GATGTTATGTTAGTTAATTGGGTGGGGGTGAATTTTCAAGCGAAGGGGCAGTTTTTTGCCACATACTTCGCTCCCAGGGCGATTCTATTTTTGCCAAGGGGCGACATTTCAGGAGGGAGGGGTGGGCGATGCTATTTTGTGACACTGGCACACGTCGCAGAGACTGAAATTCATGGCCAGCCTTAAGGCCTTAGGCTATGACCTTTAAGTGGCCGTCATTCACCAGATGTCGCCACGAAGCTGAGCACTACTGACGAACTTGGCAGAATAAGTGGGGAAAGAAGACCCGACAACTCAACTCCCGCTCCCTCAAGCTGCCCATGGGGGAGGTGGGAGGCAAGGTGGGGGGCAGGGCACGTACTTAAGGCTCAAGGACTCAAACGCAGCGGTCGGGGTTCGCGACCGTGCAACAGGAAAGGCGCTAGAGGGGGCCGACAGACAGACAGACAAACAGACTTTCTGCGCATTATAGTAATAATGTGATGTTGTATTATTCTTACATTGTGTACGTGTGCAATGGCAGCCTGCACTGTCTGGTGCATCCGACAGTCTTGGGACTGTAGAATACTATGGACAGCGTCCGTGGAGACAGTCACATCAAGGTGTGTGAAACTCATAAAGCCATTTTTGTTTGTTGCTAATACATATTTGAGGTTTCTTTTAATTCGTTGGTCAGCTTTTACTGCGGCAGTATTTTTCTGAAAGGAAGAAGAACAAGTTTTGTGCATAGACTGAGATTGGTTGCGTGGGAACTCATCCTATTTGCAGAGCTTTGAGCTGGCAAGGGTTAACCCCAATTATAATAATAAGGCTACTGTATGGCCTGAAGCCCACATTCCATTACGTTGACTTTGCGACTTTCACCGAAACTTCATGATTTCATGATTTGTCACCATTTGAGTCCGCAACTTTCATGATATGTGTCTGCAACTTTCCCCACGGGGAAGTTTCAGTGAAAGTCAGCGTAATGGAATTTGGGCCTAAGTCAGCCAGATGATCGGCTCTGCTAACAGTCAGTGCTTTTAACTGACTGGGTCAGTATCTCAGCTGTCCTGGTCACAGGCCCTGTGTTGTTATGCAGAACTTTTTGGTTGTTTTTTATCGGTGGCCGTAACTGTCACTACTACTCATTTTTGCCTATCTACGGATGGATGGCCAGGTTGAGTTGATTTGGGCGGATGCTAAGACCGTATGTCCATGAATGGTTACACGTCTTATTATTATCTGGTTTCAATGTAGAATAAGTATTTTGGTCTAACCAACAATTTTTTGTGTAGAATGCCAGAGTGTTCACCTGTAGCTGTGACTCAGCCTTGTGTAAATAGTTATAACTACTGTGTAAAATGTGTGCAGGAATTGATATTCCCGATGCTGCAAAGGAGAAAGAAGGTATATTGTCTTTACAGCATGAAGAATCCAAAGTTGACCAATCGGTACACTCTTGATTTTAATTTAGTGCAATAGTATGCTCATCAGTTTCAGTATGTGTGTACTATTTTTGTTTATAATTCCTGTGTGAGTGACACGTTAATATATGTTAACATGTTAATATGATATTTCTTGTAAGAGGTTTTAATCCAGTTTTGACTAGAGTTGGCCTCGAGTCCTTATTCTCAGAACTCGAACTCATAACCTGAAGACTCGGACTCATATTGGACTTGGACCCTCATGTATTACAGGCAGACTTTTTGGAGTTGGACTCAGCACTGTATGGCTTGGAAATCACTTTGCCAATACTAATTTTTCTATTGTAGCTAAATGTTATGTAGTTTCAGTAGTGACATTAAGTTTTCTAGTGGTGCTTACAAATGTATTTAAGATTCTATTTTGTTGTGGTGGTTTCTCACCACACATTCTGCAACTGTGATTACTGAGTTTTACAAACTCTGCTTCTGGTTAACAGTTATGTGTTGCCTCGAGGCAGTGCCTCGTCTTGAGGCTGCCTTGAGGCAGCTTTTTACTGGACTTTAGTGCCTCGGCTTTAGCATAAGTCTTGAGGGTTAGTGTCTTGGCCTTTGCCTGGGCCGGCCTTGATAGTTGGTGACTTGGTACTAGCGCCGCTTGTTGAAGTCGTCGGACTTGAACTCAAACTGATTGGTCTCAGACTGAAGACTTGGACTCTGTGTAATGTCACAGATAACCTGTTGTTTCTGAAATAATGCAGTGCAGTATGGCGATCTGTTGATAAATGTTGATGTTGATTGGTTGTCATGGTGACAATGCACGTTGTGTTTAGGGCATCATCATTCCTCTGCTTGGCAACGCCATTGCACAGTTCAAGAAGTACAAGTCTTTGCGCATGAAACGTTACCTCAGTCAGTTCTTGCATTTGAAGTCTCTCAAACATTGTTCAGCATATTGATTGATATATTTGACGGCATAATATGGTAGTATATTTTTTGTGTGGCTTGGTGGTGTGACAGTAATGAGTGAGACTGGTGACCGAAAGGTCCCAAGATTGACTTCAAGTCGGGGCACTGTCAGGTAACGATCTTGGGCAAGTTGTTCACACACATGTGCCTTTGTTCACCAAGCAGTATAATTTGGTATCGGTCAAAGGGCGGTGACCCTCTGCGACCGGGAAGGTAACCTGGCGTCGCACTGGCCATGCGTCACGGACTCAGTGGTCTACCCACCTACGGGCTCAATGGCCTACAAAAGGGAGATGAGCACCCTGCCTATGCCGCCCTGGGGTATGGCATCTTTACCTTATATGTTTTGCTGTAATTTGTGTTTTCAATTAGATTTTTTTAGTATTGTTGATACTTTTGTTATATTGATTGATTGAATGATTGTGCTTTAATATTGTTGGCTGAGTTAGATGGATAAATGGCAGTTGGTGCCCAAATGTGCTGCTCTAGCATTGGATCTTAGACTAACTCTGGACAAGAAGTTTAGTTAAACAACAGCCATAACGTAGTAGTTATTGTAGTTGTTGTAGATTAGTAGAAGCTTGCTGTAAATTCTGATGCGATGTTTGTGGCAGTGGTGCAAATGGGTGAAGAGTACTATCACTCCAATGACTACAGCAAAGCACTGACGTAAGTTATAATGTATTGTTAATTATTTCTGACGGTTTTCATTATATTGTGGCGGCTTAGTGTAGTGCTTAATGCATTGATGTTGATCAACAAAGTTAATCAGCGCTGAGCTTGGTTGTTACCTCAATGGGTGACTGACCATGGGCAGGCGGATGAACCATTTTGGTATAGAAGCAGCTGCCCAGGTTAACTCGGCTTGGCCGTCCTTTCTTGGTTAAGTGCAGTGAGCACCAGCGACAGCCGGGACATAAATGTGATGCTTTAGCTTTGTATCTGTGGTCTTGCACTGCAAACTGGTGTCTGGCTGAGGATTAAGAAAACGTAGATTAGAGCTTTTTATCTCTGGAATGACATTCTGTTGACATTTACGTACGTTTTCATTATAGGACCTAGCCGCTGTTTTGATGATGAGGATTGTGCAGCAGGGATTGCAGAAGTTTTGCAGTATTGAAAGCTTTTTCAAATGCAGACAAAAACCTTACTTTATCTTGGAGACTTTACTGAATTTTTTGCTTAATTGAGCATAGTTAGTTATGTGAATGTGAGAGGTGTGTTATGCTATGTGAAGGCTGCTGTCACGAGTGACATGGGAATACCGCCAGGAGCGTTGGTCGTCACTTCTCACTGCAGTGCTTGCTACTCAACTCAAGTCAGTTACTCTGCATATCATGTCATATTATATCATATAGTATGTCATATCATATCATATATACCATATCATATCAAAACACTTGCTAAGGCTATTCTCATCTGTCTCACAAAGTCGCCATGATATAGAAACATGCCATTATACAGAGCCTAGTTGATTGTTGTTCATTACTTTCACTTACTTTTTTTCAATTTAACTTCATTAAATATTTTATTATCATTATGAGTAAATACTGAATAATACATATGTAAATGATTTCTGTATTTTCTGGCAGCAGTAATAAATTGTATAATTTTGTGCATTAACGTGCAAATAGTGACACAACTGTTTGTCATCATAATTATCATTACGAGGTTTTGCTTGTTTTCTTGCTTTGGTGGATTATTATTGCAGCATTTATTTGTAATATCTTTCATGTACATGTACATGAGTGTGTGTTTGTTGCACAGTATATTTTGTACAAGCACATTCGATACGTTTGGTTTTTATTTGACTTGCTAATTTATGTCCTGTTTTTGAATTATTGCAGCAGCATCTGTACTACAGTACTACATTGCTTTCTGTAACCCGACCTACAGCTTCAAAGCACTGATATGATATTCGATATATGCACATGATAAGATTAACAGTAGAAGGTGCTCGTGAGAGTGCATATTTCCGCAAGTGAAATAATTTAAATATTATTACTACTACTACTACTACTATTACTAGACCTACAACTAATACTACTACTAACTAATACTACAACTAATACTATGCCTACAGCTACAACTACGCCCTACAACCAGGAAAGGGGAGTAAGAAGAAAGAGCTGGAAATTGTCTCCCCATTAGGGTTTCCATTCCCTGGTGCCCATTTCCCGGGCGCGTGGGATTCCCAGTAATTTTTTATTCTCGTTTTCCTGGGAATGCAACAGCCAGATTTCCGGAGAAAACGGGAATGCAAAAATTGCCGTAGAAGCCTCAAAATAGTCACAGGAAGAAAGACGGATGTTGTTTCATCGTGGCATGGCTCACGTTGTTTCTAATGTTGCATGGCGCGTGGTGTGTGGAAGGCAGGGGCTGGCTGCTGCTGCACTGCACAGTGCCCCAGAGAGCCCAGACTGACTACTTTGAGGGCGCTGGGCAGTACAGCAGCAGCCAGTCTCTCCATCCCGCTGGGTGGCTGGGTGGACTGGACAGTGGTCAGCACCTAATGAAGCTAATGTGAATGAGAGTGTCAATGGCAATGGCCCAGCCTTGTTTTATCTCTCCTTGCCTCGTTGGCACAGCCACTGATTCGCTGGCTGGTTTGTGAAGTGACAGTCACCTCTATGTAGCTTTGGCCTTAGCACTGATAGGTTGGCAGCTTACTGCTCACAGCAGATTTGGCCACTGGCTGACATTGTGCGCTCTAAATATGCACTTACTGTCATCAAACCGCTATATGCTGGTAGTCCTTCGCCGTCATTAGCAGTCTGGTAAAAGTGTGGAGATGATGACTGACTGGCTTAATGTTCACAAACAGAATCTGATTGGCCAAGTCACGGCACAGTGAACACGGCTGTTTCGTGATGGTCCGTGCTGTGACAGCAGCAGTAGTAGGCCTAGGCCTATATGGCTTCTCCTTCACCTGGTTCAGCTCAGCACGGGAGGTGTGATGCACCGGCGACCTTTGACCCCGGATGCTGTCGCATCCCAGCGCTGAGTTGGAGGAGGGGGTATTAATGCGTGTATCAGCTCCCCAGCCCCTAGCATTCAGGCAGCTGCACACAGGTTTCTCCGGCTACTTTAGTACTGTAGTAGACGTCATTCCCGGCGCCAGGGAATCCTGGGAATGAAAATATGCATTCCCGAATTCCTGGGAATGAAAAAAGGGGTCCGGGAATGAATTCCCTACTCGCCGTCTATATGGCACCGTTATCAAAATATGGCGCCTCAAAGATAATGGGGTCGCGATCTTGACTTTTCAGGATCACGTGACGTCATCAGTCACATGACCATTCAACTTGAGGTGGTCAACTTCCTATGGGTGGTCCATTGCGACCTTGCGTTTATCTGGCACCGTTATGGAGATATGGCGCCTCAAAATACATGTACACATGCAGGCACACAGACGGCAGAACGACCAATCTCTTAATCTCTTCCAGTGTTCACTACGTTCACCTTGGCTTAGATAATAAATACAGTGTTTACGTATGCATGGTGTGTACTGAATGCAGGTGTGCCTACTTGGTTGGAAACGTACAGGAATATGTCACTGTATGTCTGGAACTCATTGGAAAATGTATCCTACATTTTATTAACTGTTTGCATTTTAATTAGCAGTAAGATATCTAAGGAAAAAATAATCATTGGTTTATGTGTTTATTGTTCACATAGTTGTATATATTGTTTATTGTTTTTTCTGTGTTTTTGTCAGAAGTTTTCTATTGTAGTATGCTGTTATGTAACGTATCTCTCTTTAGTTGCACATTAATAAATGCAGTACAGTGTAAGTATATATAGTTGCATCGCATTGTGTCAAATTAGAAAGATAAACGGAAAGACTAGATTTATATTTTAAGGATTATTTTCGCTGTTTGCATTTTTAATTGAGAGAGAAAGTGTTTAAGGAATTTGTTTCATTTTAAGCAGTGTTTATTTACTAATTGTTCTACATGGTGAAAATGAATTTCTTGGCAAGTTACATACTCTGTAGATTTACATGAAGTAATATGTGTGTTTATACCTTAAGGCTGTAGCTCAGTGTGAAAGTGTGGCATCGATTCATAACAGATTAGTCATGTTGTTTGTTGTTTAATGCTGCTATTTGATTCGTGTGGTTCGTCCTGATTCTAGAGCTGCTGGTCATTAGATGCTATCATCTTTGCATTGCGAGTTACACTCTTCAGTTCATGTGTCTGTGTTTCATTGCTTAGACATATAACGTTGGCCATCGAAGACAGATTTTGTTGTGTTTTTTTGTTTATTTATAATCATTTTCCTGACCATTGCTAGACACTGACAATACAGTTGCTGACAAGGAACGAATTCATCACAACCTCATGCAACTAGCAGCGGTAAGTAATGATGTTTTTTACAGTTTTGTTTTGTATCTATTTGGGGTATTTTGTTAGATTTGTGGAAGACTAATATAATAATAATAGAGCAGTGTGTTATATTTTTAAAAAATTTCAATGTTAAGTTTAATCGTACTGTTTCATTACTATTGTTAGCAGTTTTTATTTGACATGGTATACATCATAGAATATAGTTTTGTTAAATATGTGAAGCATGTTTATTGTAAGTATTAGTTGTATTATTATTGGTTTAAGTTAAAAGATGTAGTAAAGAATATTTTTACCTCTGCCAATGAGGTTATTTTTTTGCCGGTTTTTATTTGTCTGTCTGTTTGTCTGTCTGTTAGCAAGATAACTCAAAAAGTTATGGACAGATCTTTCTGAAATTTTGAGGGGATGCCGGGCATGGCATAAACTACCAGTGGTTCAATTTTGGGCATGATCCAGCAGGAATCCTGGATTCTGGATCACTTTGAAATTCTCGTTACCATTGCGTTAAAGGGGACATAAGGGAACCGCTGGCAAAGCGAAGATGGTGACGCCACCTGGCGAATAGCTTTGCCTTGGCGGAGGTACCTGCGGGCTACGACTGCGTTCTAGTTGTCACATGATATGTGGGCCAAGTTCTGTTTACTTGAAATTGCTTGTTTATGTTTGTTACATTCTGGAGCATACCCGGTACCTTAGAGGCCAAGGCACTGTGTCCCTTGAGAACTTGCCCATAGTTTTAAACATACATATATATTTGGTTCGGTATATGTACATAGTTGGTAAAACAAGTTATAAGACTATGATTACATGTAAATCCTAATGTCATAATGATGCTTCTGTGTATGTGAAGAATGCCGGTCCAGATCCGGAGCCAGGACTGGTGCATGAGCCAGCGCTGCAGACTGCAGCGCAGAAGTGGAGTGGTGTGTCTGCTGGCAATGCTGATCTAACTTCAACTGATTTCACCGTCGAAATGATGAACATCGCTTCGTTTGGTTTGTAGGAGTTATAGTAGTAGTAGTAATAGCAGCAACAGTACTAGTAGTACACTGTGTCCGGTAAAAAATGGACCTCTTAGACATCGTGCAATAAAAATGTCAAATCTAAACGAATATGAATAACGTTTCGTGCACTTAATCTCCAATAAATTCTTGAAGCAACTGCTGAATTTCGTTGACAAATATTATTTTTTTACCGAAATTATCAAATATTGAATATCCATAACAAAATATCTTCATTACCAATATGGCATTACATACTGCAGTCGCTCAAGCGGAAGTGACGTTTGTTGACGCAATCAAAATAACATAAACAATAACAAAATGGTGTTTTCTGCAGATGAGCATGTTTTAATTAAACTGTTGAGGCAAAAGAAAGGGTATGGTGCTAAAAGTTTGTTGCTTAATTTCCCGGCAAGCCATGGACATTGTCAGGATTAAACAAATGGCTGCCTAATACTGGGCATTTCACATTTTTATTCGACCTCACAAAAGCCACTGTAACTACTGTTTGCGTAAAAAGATTTAATTGAAATTTGGCACTTTTATTGCCGATAGATTGTCTATTGTTGACGTATAATTTTGCCAGAATCAGATATTGTTTGTTAAAGTTACACAAATGAACACAGGAGTTTCTTATGTAACACCGTATTGGTAATGGAGCTATTCTGTTATCGATATTCAACAATTAATAATTTCGGTAAGAAATAATATTTTGTAACGAAATTTAGCAGTTGTTTCAAGAATTTGTTGGCGATTAAGCGTACAAAACTTCATTCATATTCGTTCAGATTTGACATTTCTATTGCATGATGTTTAGGGGGTTGTTTTTTTACTGGACACAGTGTAGTTGTGGTGGCGGCTTGGTGGTATAATGGTTAATATGTTGGACTTCTGATGAATATGTTGTAGTTTGACTCCTGTTGTTATGGTCACTATTTAGTGGTTACTACTTGAATGGGTGACTGTTTGCTGACAGATAAACCATCTCAGTATATAAAACCAACACCAAGGTCAACTCAGCCTTCTTTCTTTCTGCAGTAAGTAAGTCGAGTATTGGCCTGTCTGGCTGGGGTTAACGTGGGGGCGTGTTCACCTGCATTGGGTGGCAGGTGTGATCCCATATGGCAGGTGACGCTCCACAGCTCTGATATGAACAACTTTTAAAGTTTAGTAGCAGCAGCAGGTGGATGAACATTACTGTTTTTAGTTTGTTGCTGTTGTATTAGTAGATAATACTGCTGCCGGTGAAACGGTGCCATGAAATGATAGTTTGTTGATCACATTGCAGTTACTGACACATGGCTATTTGTTACCGGTGACTTGTCTGTTTACATAACTGTCTGATGATCGTAATAAAATATCAGCTGTTCTCACAAATTATCTGTACTTAACTTCTTAGAAAGCTATTCAGAAGTGCATCTGGAGTAAACTTTTAATCAATGTTCACTGACAGGTGGCCAACTGAGAAACTGTGTTTATGTGTGCTTAGTAACATAGAATATTTTATTATGCACAACAGCAGGTCTATAGCGCATCTTAGCCATCACAATTCTGCCATTTTGTCTGTCTGTCCATCCGCCTGTCATACGGGTGGATCAGTCAAAAACGGTGCAAGCTAGGATCACCAAATCTTCACCATCGTCTGCCCGTAAGACTCTAGTTTCAGGATCCATGAAGCTTTTCCATAAATTTGAAATGAGTCACTCCCAGCGACGGCACTAAATGAGAGGGGGGTAGAAAAAATTTGCGATTTCTAGCTAATATGGCTGCGCGAGACCGGTCACATGCTTTGGCAAGTGTAAATGAAACATCGTTGCTGGGATCGGTAAGCTTAGATTTTGCTCGCACCGGGCCTTTAAACGTGCACCGCTGTCATGTGTTTCCCTTTGCATTAGTTGGGCTTTAGTATTATTTTAATCACGTTTTTAATGTATGAAATTGTAAGTTCATTCATTGTTGTGCTACAGTGGAGTGCAAGGCGGTTTTCATGAAAGATTCATTCCCATCTGATGTACCTATTGTACTGAAAGTTTTTCTGAGGTAATCATTATTTCATCTCAGCACTAAAAACATGAGCAGTGTTCAGTGATTTACTGTGTGCTTTATTGTTTGGCAGATTCTGACATGTTTTAGTTTTTTTGTTTATTGATTGAGTTATTTATTGCAGACAATTTTGTTTGTTACATTGCATCTTGTGCTATGCTGTTGTTTTTTTTAAATAATGTGCATATATTATGTACACATGTAATACAGTGACTTTTTCTGAAGTTACTTTGAACTATGATATAAAGGGCAGCTACCACGAAAAATTTTGTTGCAGAATATCTTTGGATTTTGTGTTTATATTACAAATGTATGCTGCAAACTTTAGATTAAAGCAGTTATTATTTAAAAAAAAACAACTTTGATGATAAATCTATTTTGCGCTATAAATAGCCCCAGACTAGATCACATTTTTAACCAAATAAATGTACAAAACACCGGTTTACACACTTGGTAACGGCAACATTTAAGGACTTGCACATCGAAAACAGCAAAAATTGCAAAAGATGATATTGCCCACATCACACTGACTGTGTGTCAATGTGCTGCTGAATAATATCACCTTCTGTGATTTTTGCTGTTTTCGATGTGCAAGTCCTTAAATGTTGCCGTTAACAAATGTATAAACTGATGTTTTGTATATTTATATTTGCTGTTTTATTACAGAAAATACTGTTTTCCTACTGGTGATCAGTTACAAAGATATTGCGCTTCAGATATTTCTTACAGTAGCCAAGCTGCTTATAACTGTTACTTACTACCTAATGGCGTGACTGAACAAACCGGACGACACGCTTCAGGCATGACGTCACCGCTGGCCTGCATTGCTGACAATACTGAACAAAATTTTTTTTATATCCACGAAACGAAATGGCCATATAAATAAACAAACTAATATTGCATGCATCACCCGCTTAATACAGGCCCGGAAAACACTTGAATAATGCTAATTTAACTAATTGTATTATTGCAGTTATTGGACAGTTCTGTAAAATGGTCGACCGCAAACGTCTATGAAACTGAGTCAAACTAAAGTCTAAGCTCATCTCATAGTTAACCGAATACTAGCCAATTTTTGGCAAAAATTCTACAAATTTCGTTGCCAAGTCAAACATAGCAGACTTACTAAAATTATTTATTTGCTCCACTCTCAAAACCCCTTGTTAGATGCAAGAATCTTGGGAGATATCTCGTACATAGGCCTATGTTGAGTTATAGCCCATTTTGTCTCAAATTTCATTTCAATTGCAATGAAGGTCAGTTGGCTTAAAATTTGATTGGCAGCATTTGCTGGCTCATCCCTGAAAACCCCCATATAGACACAAAAAATCTCACAGATATCTCTTACACAAGCTGAGTTATAGCCAATTTTGTCCCAAATTTTGTTGTCATGGCAACAGGGGTCGGTCTGGGAAAAATGCGATTGGCAGCATTCAATGGCCTATCCTCGAAAACCCCCCTATAGATGCAAAAATCTTGCAGATTTCTCTTACACAAGCCAAGTTATAGACAGTTTTGTCCCAAATTTCATTGCCATGGCAACTAGGAAGGGTCTGGGATAAAATTAAATGGCACCATTAGATTGGTCATCCCCGAAAAGCGTACCCTAGAACCAAAAATTATGACTCTTATCTTATACACAGCCAAAGTTATGACCGTTTTAAGAATTGTTTAATTTTCCCTATAAACTCCATTGTAATTTTTTTGGAATCTTTTGAATAAATGTGTTAAATATTAATTTGAAAATTTCTAACCCTCAAAAGGCACATCATTGTGCGAGACCACGTTGTTTGAGTCATTGCACACAAAAATCCGCCGAAGGGTCTGACCTGTAGGTGAGTTTCTGAAAAAAAGGTATATGTGCAGCTAGAAAAATTTTTGCGTATATTTCACCTATTTGCCGAAAAGCCCCCCTTGTGCAGATTTACATGAAATTTTTCATGAGGGGTCAATGGTCATCTAGCCGACGTAATCAACCGTGCCAAATTTTATCTCAATCAGATCAGGGGTTTTGATTCTGTGAGGGGTCGAATTTTCAGCTTCCCCATAGGAAAGAGAAGTCGCAGTTAACACATGGCTTGACATACCGTTCAGCCTGTGACTAGTTTTACAGAGCACTTGGTTCCTTTCCGGTAACTTGAAGCAGATGACCGAACATGCAAAATGCAGAGTTTAATCTCATAGAAACATTAAAAACTGTTAACTTAACTATTAAGTGTAAAATAAGATGCAAAAACATCATATACATATACAGGGTGGGCCATAAAAAACCGGACCTGTTTGAGCATTGATAACTCATTACCCGTAGAAAAGCGTGTAATATGTCAAAAGTTTTAGAATGTTGTAGACAAAAAGGCCGAACTTACATAGCAAATCATTTAAATATTCTTTGTGTAATTTGCCTAAATCTTCATTACTCTCTGAAATTAGGCATTTGCCTGCATTCCCACGTGTCCGAGTTCATTGAACTCAAAAACTCACTTCCAAAAAATCCAGATTTTAATTCTGTGAATTATTCAATGTGGAGGCATTGCAACAGATAGCGTGGTCACAAAATTTCAGTAACTGACCAGCTAAAATGTGTGCTAATCGAATGCTGGGCTCAGCTGATCCTGAACACATTGACTCCATCAATCGATCAGCTGCCTAAAAAACTGATGACGGTTATGAATGCAAACGCTGGACAACTGCCTATGTTGAATTTTATCTAAGCTAAACGTATGTGTTAATGAATGTTGATATTTCACTGTATGCTGAAT
>Ga0209671_1005831_pt1 | contig 12529 bp, 4 predicted proteins | sample WorMetHERISLAND2_2_FD_187401 | JGI IMG/M metagenome (GOLD analysis project Ga0209671, IMG submission 187401) | Marine gutless worms symbiont microbial communities from Max Planck institute for Marine Microbiology, Germany - Olavius geniculatus... | ecosystem: Host-associated > Annelida >... | reverse complement strand
ACGTTAATTTGTTTAAATTTACTAGATTCTGTGAAAGAAAAGTTCCATTATTCCGTTAAACTGCAGTTATTTGACAATCGAATGAATTTAGGTATAACTAAACTAGTTGCCGTTCATCGCTACTATAAATAAATAATTATTTTGAAGACAGGCTAATAGATTTCTGTGCTAGATATGATGTCAGTAATTGTCGATTATACGTTTAAGATTGTGTTTCTAACTTTCTATACTCTACAGGCAGGGCCCCCCAAACGTCGTGGGGTCCAGGGTAACTTACCCCCTTTCCTACTCTCCCTCTCGGTATGCCTGGGTGCGTTAATAACACGTTAATTAATGCATTAAAAAATTAACGCAGCACGTTAATGCGTTTAAAACATTAACGCTTCGGCAGCTCTAGTTTAAAACAAAAAAACGAGTATTAAACCTCGTTTTTGATTTTAGTCTTGAACAAACCTAGGTCTTGAGAGTTAGTCATCATGACATGATTGATTGTGACAGTATCACATGTGTATGGATTGATTGTGTTAAAATAGGTTAAAAGATGTGTGTAGCTCTTCTTGGAAACCCATCTCAGAGCTGTAATGTGTCACCTACCATATGGAATCACTCATTGTTGCCTGCTATCTGACAAGTGAACGAACACCGCTTGCCTTACCTCCAAGTACCTGGTACTTGATTAATCGACCCAGGAGGGATGGAAGGGTGAGTTAAGCTGGGTGCTTGGTTATATACTGGGATAGATTATCTCCCCACAAACAGTCACACATCCAAGTAGTTTCCACTTGATAGCAACCCAATCAGGATTCAAACTTACATTCTCTTAATTGTAAGTCCAACATCTTAACTGTTGTGCCACCCAGCCAACTTGATTGTTTGTGTCTTCGTATTAAAGATAAAGGTAAAGATCTGGTACTTGCTATAGCGCTTCTTACATGACCTAGACTTGTGACCAGAAGCCCTTTACAATCTTAGAAGTGGCAGCTAAGTGGCATGAGCTAATGATACCGCAGCGCAGTATGCGGCCATTCATTGCTCGTGTCAGCGAACAGTTGGACTCGGAGTTTATAGCAAGCAGACATAACACCGCCCCAATCAGCCACACTAAACCTTCACCCCTTAGCCCGTAAGCTACTACACATTTCTTGTTCTGCTGAGGGTAGAAGGCTGAGTTGACCATTAGTGTAGCGTGCACGTATGGTGTACTGTATGTTAGGGTGAAGGGACGAACAAGAAGGCAGCTCGCACTGCTGCTGCTACTGCTGCAGTCAACTACCTCCATCAGTCCGGAGTGTTGCACGTGAAGCTGACTGCCAAGGAGATCAAACGTCGACAGCAGGTCCCCTGGCAGCCCAAGCAGAAGCCGCATTTCTCGCAGGGCACCGGCACTGACCGTGGGGGCAGCGGTGCCATCAGGGGTCGCGGCGGAGGTCGCGGAGGTCGAGGTCGCGGGGCTCGTGCTGTCGTGCGTAACCAGGCCTGGGTGTCCGGCGGCGTGCTGAAGGCCAGTGACTTCTTGGGTCTACGTGAGAGCGTACTGTCGGCGTCGCAAGATAGGTCGCAGTTCAGTTCGGACGGCGATTACTCGCAGCTCGCCGAGTCTGCGAGGAACTTTGCTGCAGCCGCTGCGTCCTCGTCGGTAAACACCCAGGGCTACGATGCTACCTACGGCGCCAGTGGGTACGACATGTACGACGACTATGGCTCGTATGGTGGCCAGTCGTACAGTGCTCCAAAGCAGCAGCAGGCACGGGGAGGTGGATCTGGCGCAGCCAAGGGCAGCATGTTCACAGCATACGGCGGCTACAGCAGCGAAGCCGGCAAGTCTGCAATCCGTGGCCGTGGGTTCGGCGCCGGTTCGACTCGTGGGAATAAGCCTGGTGGTGCCGCCGGTACATACAGGCCACAGAGGTTTGGTGCTAGTGCGTCGGTGAACATGGGATACGGCGTAGCGACGGCAGGTGGTACTACCCAGCTGGCAGCGGTGTCCAATGAGCCATCAGCAGCTGTGATAGCCGAGCAGTACGCCACGGCAGTAGCAGCTGGCCAGCAGCAGCAGCAGCTGTATGGGGGAGGAGCCTATGAATATGCCGATGCAGCTGCTGCTGCAGCTGCTGCTGCTGCTGGGTACCCGCAGACTGCGTACTACACCACTGCCGCCGGTGGACATTACCTGACCGCATCCTCCGACACTGCCCAGCAGTACTATTCACAGTTCTAGCTGTTGCCAGTCTGCATCAGCTGACAGTATGACTGTGTCATTGTAAGGGGATGCCAAGTGATTGATTCTGTCCGGGCCTGTGGAGCGGCGGAGAAAGTTTTTCCTGTGCCCCACAATGTTTCTGAGCCCTGCCATCGTTTAAAAATATGAAGTTTAGCAGATTGTGCCATTTTAAATGCAAAATTTACAAATTTTTTTCCCAGATAGGTCTTACGAAAATGTTTTCCCAAGCACAGCTGTGGCTCTCAACGTCCCTGATTTTGTTAGCCAACTAAAGTCGATTTTACATTGCTGACAGTGACCTGACCAGCAGTCAAACTTACAATTTCTTGATTGTAAATGTAACTCTAACATCTGTTACGCTGGCAGACAATACAAACAGCACTTTGAGATGCGAAGAAAAGTCAGGGAAGGAGGGGAAACAGATTTATTTGCAGGGTCTCGTTTTACCAGACAGACAGTTGTCGAGTAGAGACATTGACAAATTGAAGCATGTAGATGATCTTTCGATGGCGGGTGAAATGACAGGCTGTTGTTTCCAGCAACGAAAAGGCGACTTCACCTAAATTTATCATAGGTCATCTTCTTAGAATACCCACAGACGTCTTCGAACATAGCTCAGCCATACTACATGCAGTTCTAGCTGCTCTGTTCATAGAGTGCTGTGTTCCTTTGTGTTGTTTTATTCATTGGTGAATTTCTCCCATGCATCGGGATGCAAGCCAACTTCTTTCTGGCTGAAAATATCGAATGTAATATATTTCACTGCCAAAAAAATTGCTGAATTCTTAGCAGCACCACATACAGCGAAATCATTCATTACCTACTTCCAAATTAATGCCAAACTGATGCGACTAGAAACTGATGCAGACTATATAGTTTAATGTGTATTTTTGAGAATAGTGCCAAAATTGCCAAGCTACTCAGGAATTTAATGGCCAGAAATCATCAAATTTGACTTTGTTCGGCAGTGCTGTAAAGTGCCAGTTGGTGACTTTTCTGGTGCAGTCCATCGATGAAAAAAAAACAACACGAGGCATATGGACGATGGAGATGTGTTAATACACTGTTTTCATGTACACCATGACTGTTTCACTATATAGCATCACAACTGCTTGCTGTAACAACTAACACCACGTTGATGATAGAATGGTGAAACATCTGTTGTGGATGGCATTAAAACAAAATTGAAAAAACTTTCTACACAATGGATTTTTATCTGTCCCATTGCTATAGCGTAGCATGGGACAGATTATAAAATCACTTGCGTCTGTCAGTCTGTCTGTAAACACTCCTACGGCTGCAATTTTGATTTGACTTTGATGAAATTTTGCACAGTGATTTGGGGTTCAAAAAGTAAGATCGAGTTTGTTTGGGATAAAAATCTGATAACTCCTTCCCCTATTTCACCCCCAATTTCTAAAAATTTGCATTACGACCTATGGGGAGTTTAAAGTGGTATAACTCGGTCCCCGTAAAAGATAATTGCGTGCTGTGTTTACCTACCCCTCTATTTTTGGGGTCGGGCAATCTAACAGTGTTATTTAAATTTTCTCCCTATCTACCTCTGTTGACATAGCAACCATTCAAAAGTTGCAAAATTTTGCATTAAAGCCAATGGAGATTTCAAAGCTGTATAACTTGGTCCCTGTAAAAGATAATTGTGCGCTGTTTGCACCTACTCCTGTTTTCAGGCTATCTGACGGTGTCATTTAAATTTTTCCCCTGCTGACCCCTGTTGCCATGAAATGAATTTTGGGACAAAATTGACTATAACTCAGCTCCCGTGAAAGATATTTGCTAGCTGTTTTTACCTCCCCCCTTATGTTCAGGCCCACGCTATCCGATGGTGCCATTTAAACTTCTCCCCTGCTGACCCTTGTTGCCATGACAACAAATTTTGGGACAAAAATTGACTATAACTTGGCCCCCGTGAAAAACAATTGCGTGCTGTTTTCACCTACACCCCTATTTTCGGGCCCGGGCTATCTGATGTTGTCATTTGAATTTCTCCCCTGCCGACCCCTGTTGCCATGGCAACTAACCGTTCTTATTCATAGACAAAATTACCTGCAGCAGACATTGTTACATCACACATAATTTTTTCCTTGCACCAACTTTCTTTACCCGCCCGGAGGTATTCTGAAAACAGTAAATAAATTTATTGTCATAAAATCTAATACCAAAAATTTGGACAAAATTCGACTAAAAACAGCAAAAATCAGAGCAAAAAACTTCAACTGTTTACAAAGCTATGTAAGGGCGATATGAGTCAGAACTCGAAAACAGCAAAAGTGGTTTTGGGGTGATATTATCGCGTGTTGAATTTCAGACTGGCCCTTACAAGACTAGCCATTCTAAATACTTGAAATAAAAATACAAAAACAGAAGTCGCAAGCTGAAACAATGTAGTACACCAGTCTGTGTAGAAAGGCAGGTCCAGGCATGTCTGAATTTTAGTCTGTCGTTCTGTCTGCGTGTGCGTGCAGTGGCGTGATGTCATAGTGACTATGACGTCAGTTGGCCAGCAGCAGTTTATGCATTGGCTGTGACGTCACCAGCTGCAACGCTGGCAGCGTGCAAGTAACAGCAAATTATAGCTATTCAGTATATAAGCCATTACTGTTAATAAGGAAAAAAATGAAATACTGCTATTCGGCGAAACAAACAGTATATAGGTATACACGTACCTATATTGCAGTGAATGCCAATGCCCATGGTAGAAAGACACATCCAGGCATGTCTGATTTTCTGTCTGTCTGCATGTGCGTGCAGTGGCGTGACGTCATAGTGACAATGACAGTAGGCCAGCAGCAGATTATTCAGTGCCTGTGACGTCACCAGCTGCAACGCTGGCAGCGTGCCAGTAACAGAAACTTACAGCTATAAAATATATAGGCCGTTACTGTTAAGAAAGAAAAAATTGAATTATTATTATCTTAACTTTAAAATTCACTGTGTGTTAAATTACATTGAGTAAAAACATAACGGACATAGGCCTACACATTCTCACAAGCGGCTTTCACAGTTTACAATGTTATGTAAGGGTGATATGAATCAACACTCAAAAACGGCTACAACGAAACTTTGTTTATGATATAGGCCTACAGTAATATTTATCAAGCATTTAGAATGGCTAGTCTTGTAAGGGCCAGTCTGGAATTCAACACGCAATAATATCGCCCCAAAACCATTTTTGCTGTTTTCGAGTTTTGACTCATATCGCCCTTACATAGCTTTGTAAACTGTTGAAGTTTTTTGCTCTAATTTCATTTTATAATCGGACAAGTATTTTAAATAGCATGTTGAAGAACTTTGTAGTTAGCAGGATGTTTTGCTAGAAAACTAGATATGATGTTTTTCAATTCTGTTGTCGATATACTACTTTTGATTTTTGTTCATTGGTCATTTTCTCCAGAGCTACTCTCACAGTTTGTATCAGTTAAATCAAAAGTGGAAGTACTTATTGTGTCTACCCCATGGAGGTTGGCCAGGTTGAGTTGAGCTGGGTGGCTGACTACACACCAGTATGGTTTACCTGTTTGCTGATGGTCACCCGCACTAGTATTAACTAGTCTCGATGTTGATTAACTTTCTTGTTACAACTGGCTAAGCAAGTGAGTGAGTGAGTAGGGTTTAAAGTCCCGCCTGACACAGTATAGGTCATTTCGGGGATGGCCTTTGCAGGCAAAATTGCACATGCACATAATAATGGAACAAAAAGTTTAACCTTTGCAGTTTAACCTTTATGAAACACAAACACGGCTAAGCGAAACCACATGTAAAACATTTGTCTTCAGATAGAAGCAACAAAGCTGTTAGCAATATGTCTAATACATTTGATCGACCAGCCGTTATGAGTGACAGTGGTACAGGGTGGGCCAAAAAACCGGACTTGTTTGAGCGTTGATAACTCAGCGATGGTTAGTGGTAGAAAGACGTGTGATACATCAAAAGTTTTAGAATGCTGTAAAGAATTAATGACAAATTTGCATAATGAAGCATTTAAATATTCTTTGCCTAATTTGCATAAATATTTGTCACCCCCAAAATTCTGCCAAATTTGACTGTAACAAATGGATTTAACATGGACATTTGAGCTTTTATAACTTAGCGATGTTTATTGATGGAAAGACACGTAATACGCCAAAAGCTTCAAAATTGTGTACGGAAGAAGTGTACAACTTGCATGTCTCAGCATTTAAACATTTTTTGCCTGATCTGCACAAATCTGTCCCACCCCTGAAATAATGCCACATTGGCAGTAAAGCACGAATTTAAGTTGATTTTCATTCAGCATACAGTGAAATATCAACAATCATTAACACACACGTTGAGTTTAGATGAAATTTGATGTAGGCGGTTGCCCAACTTTTTCATTCATAACTGTCATCAGTCCTTTTACGCAGCTGATCGATCGCTGGATTCAACGTGTTCAGGATCAGCTTAGCCCAGCATTCGATTAGCACACGTTTTAGCTGGTCAGTTACTAAAATTGTGTGACCATGCTATCTGTTGCAATGCCGCCACACTGAATAATTCACAGAATTTAAATCTGGACTTTTCGGCAGTGAGTTTTTGAGTTCAATAACTCGGACACATGGGAGTATTCAGGGGTAATGAAGATTTAGGCAAATTAGGCAACGAATATTTAAATGATTTGTTATGACACATCTACAACATGCTAAAACTTTTGACATCGTGCTATATCAACGCTCAAACAGGTTCCGGTTTTTTTGGCCCACCCTGTATATTAACGTCTGTATGCTGTGACACTGTATTAGCTAGTTGACATATATCATTAGTTGCTGCTGTACAGTTAGTTGTCTTTACGTTTTTGTTGATGTTGGCAGAGGCACATTTTCTGTCTGTAAATACAGTAAGTGTAAAACGTATACACCGTGTCTCAGAAAAAAAACAGTCAAAATTGTTTTGTCATAACTTTGTCATATTTTCACTAAATTTGACATTTTTTGGCACAAAGATGGCCAAGACGATGAAATTATGCAAGGTGCACTCACTTTCCACTTTTTCTAATTTATGTTAACGCACTACTGTGTGAAAACATAGATGTTCCCAATGGTTGCATAATACTGAGTTATTTTCCAAGAAAACGCTGTAACGACTTAAGCAACTATCAGTGCATATGGAGCGTTGAGTACGCTATCTACTACAATTAATTTGCTTTGCTTCGTGCTGCGGGTTAATACAAGTATTATACAACGAAGCAAAATGAAGCAAAACTGCTCTTTCGTGGCCACTGTCCTCTCCACGCACGCCGGCGCTTCATCGGGGCTTTGGTGCCGTAGGCACCTTTAGACCATTACGGTCTGGGCCTGACCAAGCCCGCCACCTTCCTGAGGCTCCGGTCCCCCGGCTACGAAGGAGCGTGCAGTCGCACACACGAGGCGTCCCCCGTGCTGCGAGCCACTATTGTATACCCCGACTTGCTATATACGTACACTAGAGGTCAGTCTACGAGATAATAGTGTCGTGTCATTTTATCTGCTTAATTAAGCAAAAAATAATACTCAGTGTAAATTATTTAACAGAGTTATAAGTTTGTATAGCAACTTGCTTGCAAGTTATCAGAATTTATGTCCAAAGTGGGGTCTATCTCCAGCAATTTTGGTGCAATTCACTTTTGAAGTGCGTGTCGCAGCCCAAAATCGCGAAAAATTCACTAAAACCCCCTGTTTTGGGGATTTAGGGTCATTCAAGGTCGTCGATGTTGACATTTCTAAAAAGCTCGTTGCCAGTGCTTGTTAAGATAAGCAGCATGTCTGTGCCTATCTGCAACCATTTTCACGTTATATGAGCCAAATGGTGGAATAACGTCTTTTTAAGGGTGGTGCCCTTTTCTCCCCCTCGTTCGTGGGGACCCCCTTCACCCAGTAGCATGAAATTTTGTCACAAAATACTAGAGGCTGGCGGTTATCACACGGTATAAACCAGAAGTCTCTATCTCATCTGGGCTCCGATCGGTACCGGGTTGTGACAGACACCAAGACAGAATTACCACAGCTAATACTATGCTAATACTAATACAGCGCTATGCTAGCTCTCGCGCGTAAAAACCAACGATGTCTACAGGTGGGCAGAAGGTCAAATGCTAGACTGAAGACTAAAATACTGGAAATTTGCAAGCTTGATCAAGGCCAGCATCAGAAACCCCATGCAGGCCAAGGGGCGTCCACGTCAATTGAGGACTACGCTCACAGCGTAGGGCCTATTACATTTCTCGGACCCCGCTGGAGGAGCTTACGACGCTTTTAGACTTCCTAGTTGGCCTGGGAGAAAGAAACCTTATTTCATTTTTTACCTCGTTTGACGCCTGAGGCGCCTTGGTCAACGTCTTTGCTTTTCGTAAAATTTATGCGGGTGCCCATGACGCTTTTTGCCATCCGACGGAAAATGCAACACTTGACTACGTGTGACTTGGGGGAGTCGACGTTGGGGGTTAGACATCGGAGGGGTGTATGCGTAATGTGTCCACGGTGGGATAGACGCCCCTGCCCGTGCCTAAAATCTGTGGACCTTGATTAGATAATGAGTGAATAATGAGCGCCAGATTCAGCCGCTGCAGTGACTATCGTCATTTGCGTGTGACGTCACGTCATCGTTGCCGTGGTAGGCTAATTAACATCATCAACGCAGCTAGGTAAGCACGATGTTACCTATACGCTTTTACATCACTGCACATATTACGGAATAGACGAATATTATCACTAACAGGCTGCTAATGCGCAGTTAAGGGACCACTAAAAGAGAGTTTAATGAGAATACCAAATGTCAGTAGGAGGCCTATTATACGAATGGTCAGAGCTATTCAACCATAACGAATCTCTAAATAGGAGAGCAGCTTATATCGGTCTCGGGATTTCTTATGCTTGTGTAATGTCACATAAACGATCTTTTACTTCAGAACTTACACTTTCGTCTACAGTTTCGTATTAATGCAGGCCTAGTTGCAAACTTATACGAAACTAGCTCCTAGTTTTCGACCACAGCGGTATAGAGGTTTACCGCAATTTAGGCCTAGAAGATGGGGACTCAAGTCAATGGCGTTGTTTTTGAGATTAGGTTTTCGTCTTTGCCTTGTTATGGTTCTTGAGACAAAAATCTTTGCCTTGGTTAAGCCCCTATGGTTTTAGGGTTAAGATCGTGTTCTCGACAAAAAGCCTTGAGAATTTCTAAACTGTTACCTCTACCACGGTACCAAAGTGAGAAGATATGCCGCCGCTTCTAAATTTTCGCACGATCTGTTTTGTTTGTCCGATCGACCAGTTTTCTCGCCCATTACAAAAAATCTAAGTGCATTCGCACAAGAACAGAGTGCTAAAATAACTTAAATAAAGTGTCCAATAAAACAAAAAAACCTACATGTATGACGATGTATGTACAGAAGCCAGATCACGTGCTTGCAACATACCGCCGAGACACTGACGTCATGCAACAACAACTGCAACAACTATAGCAGACACTGAGCAACGACTACAACAACTACTACAGTCTCAAACGGCTCTACAGGTTTGGTTAGGCTTATAAATACTGCTCAGCTAATATCTTTCAATGATAACGTGAAATCGCTTTTGATTGATATACACAGTGGTCCATAAAACGTACCACTTTAATTTTTTGAATAGCTCTGTGAAACATTGGCCGATTTTAATAATGTTTTTTGCATGCAACATCAAAAAAGCTTGATAAAAATTATATAGTTTTGACCATCTCACCTTAATACTGTCGCTACACTACCTTGTCAAATGCAGATTATTGAACCTGCTGATAGCGAGTAGTGTAACATCTACCACATCCATTCGTGCTGGAGGAGGACATTTTGAGCACATGCTGTAATAAAGACGATGTGATATGACGTATGACTTTTTGAGAGACAATAATTGCCAATTGTGTTTGTCACTATTCAGTTAATCATTTTTGAGCCAACGCATGCGCTATCCAGTATGGATTGATTGTTGTAAATGGTCAAAGTATGACTTCTGCATTTCACAAGGTAGTGTAGCGACAGTATTATAGTGATGTAGTCAAAACTATAGTCATTTGTGTCAAGTTTCTTTTTGGTGTCGCACACCAAAAAGTATCAAAATCGGCTGATGTTTCATGGAACTATTCAAAAAAAATAAAAGTGGCACGTTTTTTATGGACCACGGTGCATTTTATAATATGAGGAAATCACAGCTACTGCATGCCTCGACGAACTATCCATGGAAGTATAATTATATTATAGCTCCGTGGAACTATCTTCTTACACCCAGTGTTCTGAAAGTCTGGGTGCACGTGAGATCCATGATTTTGTATGTTCCAGTAGGCCGTAATCTGTATGAACAATTGTTTGTAGTAAGATAACTTTTCGATTTTATATTGTTTGATTTGATTTGTTTTATTTGATTTTAGTTTCATATAGTCAGCTAATTAACAATGCTTATTTTTTCAGTTTTTTATGTGCGTTTGTCACATGTTAATTAATAAAATAATCATATGCTGTGTTACTGTTGTGTTAACTAAGACTAGGCCTACACGGCAGCTGGGACGCTTGCACTGGTTGACGCTGCAATATGAAGGCTGCAATCGAAGCTGCGCTCGGCAATGTGACCCAGACCAGCTTCGACAAATGTCTGGAATCGATCGGCGACAGTCAGTGGCAGTCGAGCATCAAGGAGTTTCGCCGCAAACGGTGCGACCGCTCAACATTCTTGCTCTACCGGAGAAAGGGTTGTGGCGGGAAAGGGAAGGGAGCAATGGCTCTTCCTTTTCACTAAATTTCTGCTTGTTGGATAACTTTTTGGCAGTAATTTTTTTTCCGTAAAATACAAAATCAGCGGCTAAAATTTGCTTCTTTTGAGAAAATTTAAAGGCAAAAGTTAGAATTTTGAGCCGCAGCTATAGCAATTCCGCCTGGCAGCAATTTGCAGTGTCCATCGAAAAATTGCAACTCTTTGCTCTAGTCTCTCATCAACTTATCTAAACACGACACCGCGACGCTCTACATCGCAGTCTCGAATTACTAATCAAAGACACGTTTGGATATAGTTGTATTGTTGTAATAAACATCTGCAAACGTTTTTAAAAATGTTTTTATATAAAGGTATTTACAAAAAAAATTTAACGTTTTTTTATTTTTAAAAACGTTGAAAAAGAAGTGTGAAGATAACAGTAATACCCCGTTTACACGATGTAGCAAACATGAAAATGAAGCAAAGATGAAACAAAAGTATTCAAAATACACGTGGACGACGTGTGCTCCGAGTTTGCTTCATGTTTGCTTCATCGTATAAACAGGGTATAAAGGGAAATTTATTACAACAAATTGCTGCATGCCGATGAAATAATAGTATTTTGTTTTCAAAACCGTACCACAACAGGCTATTCAGTCAATGCATGTTAAAACAAGTAAAACGAAAGCGACGTTTTTTTATTTACGCTTGTAAACGTTCGTACGTTCGTATTTTTTCTATACACTGTTTGTTAACTATGCTTTTGGCGTCATGTATAGGCTATCGTCTGTGCGTTGTGTCTGCAGATACTACCTGCTGTGCAACAACATGTGCATGGGCCCGGCACGAGCGTTTCCCGAGTATTTCCCGGACGAGTTCGACTTTGACAACTTTGAGCGCCGGACGCAGCATAAGCAGAAGAAGAAGAAGGTGAGCAGATGCAACACGCGCTGTAGCTTGGACCGCGTCCCGGTTGCAATGGACCTCGGACTCAAGTGCGAGTTCACCACTCACATCCCGCTCGGCTACTCGCCTACCTACCTCAGGTCAGCGACAGAGAAAAAAAACTAGTTTTTCAAAATATTTATTCTGTTTTTAAGTTTGTTCAAGGTTTTAGTGTACGATGAAGACGGAGCGCGAATTTTGCATGTGTCCCATGCGGGAAAAACATCCTATACGCCTAGACCTTTTTCTGTGCAAATTTGCCGCTAAAATGAAAATCCTCCATTTAGGGAAAATTTAAATTGAGAACAGAACTGCAATTATGAGCATCCGTGATTTCTCTGTCCTAAATTCGTAGCTGTCTGTCGGAAATGTTAACTTTTTGCCCCCAGCCTACTTTCTTAACTCAGACGTCTCTGGTGACAATATCCTGTTGAATATTATTACGACTTACAAAGTTACCAGCAGGTCAGATGAAACTGAAATTACTTACAATATTAAAAACCGCATATGGACGAATATAATAATTTATGTAAAAACTGTTCAGTTTATATAGGCCTACAGTGTAAGGGTGACATCGTGGTTGTAGATATAAAACAGCACAAATCACAATTTAAAAATTCAAACATCACCA
>Ga0209671_1005830_pt1 | contig 12529 bp, 3 predicted proteins | sample WorMetHERISLAND2_2_FD_187401 | JGI IMG/M metagenome (GOLD analysis project Ga0209671, IMG submission 187401) | Marine gutless worms symbiont microbial communities from Max Planck institute for Marine Microbiology, Germany - Olavius geniculatus... | ecosystem: Host-associated > Annelida >... | reverse complement strand
GATGGGGGGGGGCGGGGTTCCATCAGGCCAGCTAGATGTTTGCTGGACGTTTGCTGGAACTTTGCTGGAAGTTTGCTGGATCGTGTAAATACCCTATAACATCGCGACCAGTCTTAACCCTTCAACGCATACTGCCGAGAAATATTCTAAATGTTTCAAAAAACATTTTTGAACTGGCCAGAATTTAAAGAAAGGGGGCAACTAAGTCGTTCAGTTGTCCCTTTCTTCTCTTGCATCTAGCCACATTGTGGAAATCAGTAAGCTGCTTCAAGACGCAAGAGCATGAGCAGATCAACGCGATTATAGCTACGTGTAGACAACAATGTAGACAAGAGCTTTCGCCGAACTCAAACAATGACGTATGCCCTATTCTGTTATTATTGCGTAGACCCTGTTGTGGTTCGGCATAGTTGTCGGTCATATAGGGTTAGCCAACAATGACGAGTGCAGAACTCAGGCGACGGCATGCAGCAAGCTAAGCGGAGTCGCTGTCGGCGTTTAATCTGGACGCGCCACAGCCAGCGCGTGAAATGCGTTCGCGCCGTCAGCACCGTGTCACGTGGGAGGTACAGGCACCGACCACCGGCGCTAACCCTCCATGATGGGCTGGACATGGACAGGGGAGAGAGACCCTGCACGACCACCACGGGCGAGGAACTCTTCTAGACCACCCTGAGAAGGAGAAGGCAATCAGCTATCCTTCCTCCCTGCAGAATCCGCGATATTATCCGACCCGCCGAATGACGTCATGATGACGTGCCAATGACGTCAGCAGCCGTGATGACCTACATAGCCTCCCGCCGCCGCCGCGTGACCTTGTTTACGCGCGCGTTCAGCGAGCGATAAAATACAAATTAGGTCACGATCGAATGAGCTTTATAGGCTACTCGTCGTTTTGATTAGGTTTTGCTCCCTTGCCCTCTTTGATGCTGTACTCGTTTTAGTGGTGTGTATAACGCGACAGAAATGAACTGAACTAAATTGAAATAAAATGCCACTTTATCAGGGTTGGTAGCGTGGTATAGCGGTAACACGTTTGATTTGATCAACGAAGTTACTGTACGCCGGGCCGGGTTAGTACTGCGATGGGTGACTGCCTGTGGGCATGTAAACCATCTCGGTATGTAACCAGCCGCCTAGATCAACTCAGTCTTCCATCCCTGCGGGATAAGTAAATCGAGTACCGGCCTATCTGGCTGGGATTAAGGCGGGGCGCGTTCACCTGTGTCGTGTGGCAGGTAACACTGTGTGTTCCCATACGGCTGGTGACGCTCCGTAGCTTTGAGATGTGCGTCCCGCCAAGGGCTATATATCACCAACTTTTAACCTTTTTCATTCGCGTCTATTTGCGTCTGCAGCCAAGAGGAATGAACAGGCAGATCATTTCATTTCGGTTTTGTTTATTTCTGTCGCTTTGTACATCACGCATCAACGAGCTAGTCTTGATCAACGAAGTTGCTCTACGCCGAGCCCGGTTAGCACTTAGATGGGTGACTGTCTGCAGGCACTAAGCTATCTCGGTATGTAGCCGGCCATCCAGACCAAATGCACTTTGCGTTTGATCAAGACACAACGTGCAATACTTGCTTAGTCCTTTAATGCCCTATTTTGTCGTTTAATCAGTTTAGTGTTATTGGGCGAAATAAAAAACAGCGAAAGCTGGGACGTAAACAATCGCACCGTGCGATGCATTTGCCCTGTTTCCGTCGTCTGTCAGCGTAAACCGGTGTCTGGCTAAGGGCTAATGAAACTGAGCTAATTGCAAACAGAGAATCACTTAAACGTTTAGCGTTCAGTAACTGTGGATCCACAGATCGCCACCAATTTGTAATCGATTGGTCTTTGGGCATAACCTCTCGAAAAACATCTCAAAAAGACACTCATGGCTTTCAAGATACTTTCAGTGCCTGCACTGTATTGCATTGTATTGACAGCGTTTTGTTGCTTTTCTAACTAGTAACCACGACCGAAAGATGGACTCCTAAGTTAGGGGCCTAATATTTGCGTATATTATTTGCCCACAGCGAACGCGAACGTATTATGACATTATGATGGTTTATTATTAGCGCTTACATCATGCACGCACACCTACTAGCACGAACATCGACAATGACGTCTGACATGACAATAATGTCAATCTCAGCATAGACATAGGCCCTGGCGCAGATAGGGATAGCAGACGCTTTTCGGCAAGATCACGAATGGATTCAATGTAAATATGAAGAATAAATAATAAAAAATAAAACGATTTGGATAACAGGTAACGTTCGCAAAGATTACCATTGTTCTATTATAAACAACTGTAGATCTGCCGCGTTTGTTAGATGTTTATCAGTGAATAAAAACAAACTGTTTGACACTGCCTAAAGCAAAATCGTTGCACGTATTTTACACGGTACAGTACGAACACATTAAACAAGATGTGGTAGGTTGTGTATATGTGTTTGCTTCCAATTGCTTTGCTAAGGATTAACATAATCGGATATCATTTGCCATCTGACAAAGATACACTGTACCACAAAAATCGTTTTTACGGTAAAGCGTGGCACAGCTTTTACCCAGAATTGCCAACAAAATGTGTATTTAGAAGCTTCGTGCTACCTACGCACTGTAGCGGTGATATCATTGCGACCAATAAAAACGGTCTACGCCTCTGCCTGTTTATTGCGATATTCTGCAAACGGTGCAAAATGCTGCGCAGGGGTTGAGACGATCAGTGCATCCCCTTCGATGGTGTATTATAAAACGATTCCTCCACTGTAGCCCGATCTAATGCCGCCTCGTGCGATATAGGCAAACGCAGAAAATAAATTTTCTTGTGAACGTATTTCTTGAACTTGGTTCTCTTCGCATTATCACTACTGAGTTGTGTCGCTGCCTGCAGACTTAGATGTTTACTTTACAGTTCTAGTCATCTAATAACTGCAAGAATTAACCAGTACAAGAAGCGAAGCTGTCGCTAGGATAGGCGATCGTACTGGTTGTCAGTAACCCAGGTCATCCAAGGTCGATGATTTTCATTTTATCTGAAAAGGTGTATGCCACTTTCTATTAGTGATTAGTAGTAACCTTGGACGTATCTATCACCGTTTCCGAGATATAGCCAATTTTCCGTTGAAAAACGCACATTTTTCCCTTTCCATTTAACCCCGAATTTGAAATTGTTTCCCTTGCAAAAGATGGTTGAAATTTTGCATGCCTAGGTTTAAGACACTTATGGCCTAATTTTTAGCCACAAAACATCCGTTACAGATGACGGACGGACGACAGACGACAACCGTACCATAAGCTCGACCGTTACTTAAGTATATAACGGTCGGCTAAAAACGGCACTTGTAGCATTCAATCTCCTGTCCTTCCCCTCCAAGTGCACGAATCGTCCCACGATCACTGGGCTTGCTCAATCGTCAGTCGACAGCTTCGTGATTATTGCGCATGTTCATTGCAGCGATTTCCGGTCAGTCGCGAGCAAGCGCCGATTTAGCGAACCACGCCAGGCAATATTGAACCGACAAAACCGGCACCGACGCACAGGCCCGATATGGACATCTGAGGGGGTGTGCATTTCATACATCTAATTACTGTCCGCGGTAGGCTAGTGACGACAGAATGGTTTTCAGCTGAGTTTGCCTGTCTGTTTGTCTGTTAACACGATAACTCATGAACCGCTGTACCTCGAAAACCGCAAGAACCCTATTGAATTTGTACGTCATAGGTCAAAGGTCAAGGTCATGTGCCTCTCAGGCTCTCCCCCACTAAAACACGCCACTCGTAGCGTGAGCTATATCGCAATTTAACTCAATAGCATCATCATCATCAGCAGCAGCAGCAGCAACAGCAGGCTCTGTATCAGCCATACTTGTAGCAGACGTTCGCAAACGTTTTTTTTTATTTTGAAAATGAAAATCCTGTAAATTTTAACGTTTGAAAAATTGCCCGAACGATTACCACGCCGATGGCATAAATTTTTCTACTGCATCGTATTGCGACGGTGCTCGGCAGCAGTGCTTTTCTGGCTAAAAATCACGTACCAATGCTGCCGCTAGAATCATCAGCGCGCGCGGGAAGCTGGGACGGAAACGAAGTACCTACGTGGACAGCATAAACCACGAGCGTGCCGGTGTCCGGCATATAAACCAGTGCCGCGGCGATGCATTTCTAGTTTATGTTGTCGTGCGCAGATAGGCCTAGACGCTAGGCCAGATCTGATGTCATCAAACGTGATAGACCCCCTAACGACACGCAGCATATTGACCATAGTCTGTTACTCGTGTGTGCAATGACGCTAACTAAAAGCGTGTACAGAGCGAAAATAAGAAGCCCAGCTGTCGCTAAGGTGGGCCGTCCGTACCGCCTATATTCGCAGGCCAGCGTCCGACTTTCAGTCGCGGAAAGAAAACAATTTTGGAGTGATTACAGTCTCATACACGCTATGGTGATGCTGCTATATCGAACGCTACAACTAACGCTATAGTTTTACGATACGGTAATTTGGCGCACGAAACTGTGCATTCAAATAGAGGCATGAAAAGCCAAAAAGTAAACAGCAAATTTCGCGAAATATTGACGAACTTCGAAGTTTTTTTCACTTTGACATTCCTTGGATAATTTACAATAAACCGATTACCAGATATTTCATTACACCCTTACTGCGTCGCTATGCTATTTTCTGATATATATACGTAGCTAGTTTAAGCGAGAAAGAAAAAATATGTTGGAAAGATCACGTCCAAACCCCACTGACTGATTTTGTCGCGAATATGTTTTGTAGCAAATCCGTAACAAAACTAAGTAAGTGGCGCTTCAGCCATGCGAATCTAGATGCTCTGCAGTAGGCCTACGTGATCAGCATACATAGGAAACGTGTGTTAATGTGACTACCATACACATTTTAACCCACTGCATCCATAGCCCCGTTGCAATTACACCTGCTTTTCCGGCAAGTTACACATGAAAATGCATGACGGAGGCCGGGTGCTAAACTGAAAGCCAATTAAAGCAAGTGTCGCTTTTGTTTCAGAAATGGTTTATTTTGCATTTTGAAATGTCAGTAATTAGGACAGTTATAAAATAAATTAAAAATTACAACCGTTTTTTAAACTAGAGTAATGCTGATATAATAAATACTACCATAATAATTTATTTCACGATGAAATACGCTAAAAGGCAGATGCCTGGCTTCTGCAGAACTGGGTTTTGTTTCGTCAACCGCACGGCATTCAAACTGAAGCTAGTAACGACTAAACAATTTTAATGACCGATTTTTAATTCGTTTTAATTTGTTTGCAGAGTATGTGGTTTTGATTAAATTAATTGCAGTGTTTAAATAGAGGTGACGAAACGGTAAAGTCTCCGTAAAACGCTGGCTAAAGACCGAGAGTACACAAGTTATGTTACAGGACAATTCGCTCAACAGACTGCTTGAGCGTTAAACATTTTGTGCTTCAGGTTTCAGCCGGCAAAAAAGTCGAGATAAAAAGCGATTTTTTATACCATGACATGTTATGTAATATTACACAACAACTCGTACAAAAACAAACTGACACAATGTAATAAATAGCAACCGCGAAAACTTAAGAAACTTACTGCAGCACTATAACAGACTAGATGCAAACAGCATTTTTCAGTAAAACTGTAAAAGCAAACTAAAAACTGCACTGATATTTTTGAAAATCTAACAAAAATTTTAGTGACGCAGGTTTTTTTTCTAGGGACGGACGAAAAACAAAACTACGGAAATTTTTTTCGGCTTTATATGTCTAACAGCAGACGATGCAATGATGCACTCGTCATATTCAGCGATAATGCCTACTGTTGCTGCTGCTGCTGACGATGATGATAATAATAATGATGCTATTGATATCCGGTGATGAAGCTTATGTACGTTACGCAATTTACACGCCAGCATCTATCGAACAGCGTCGACATCTTGGTCAATAAGTCGTCTCGGACAAACCAGCCGACAACCTTCTGGTGGTTGGCTCGCTCTCAACCCCACCAAACTTTTCCCACGGTATTCCTCCCCTCCCCTCTTTCGTCACCTTCGTCTCCCTTTCTCATTGATTCGCTCGTAATCGACTTTTGCAGTCGCTGGCGCGCGAAGCCTGAAGCAACGAAGCGAAAGTCGCGCCGACTGCGGCGCGATCTCCCTACGGTGACGAACGCTTGCGACCACTGACGTTTGCTTGTCACCGGTCCAGATGCGTCGACGACTCACAGAGTTAGACACATACAGACACGCAGACAGATACACAGACGGACACGCAAAAGCAGCGGCAGACGGACAGCGAGCAAGACTTGGTTAGCGCCATTGCAAATGACCGCATGCTGCTTTTGATGGCTGCGCCGTGATGTCCTATATGTATGCCCACCTGGAGAAAGATTCTGCTCTCGCTGCAGTGTTGTAAAGTATTTAAATACTTTACTTCAGAGGCACCCCATCGTCTCCAAGATAAAGGCAAACTGAATCAACATTGACCGCGCTAGAGCTAATAACCATAAAGAGAACTTTATCTCCTCAAGTGCTTAATTTATTGGACGTAAACGACAACGAATAGAGAACCACCGGTATACGGGGAAGGATAAGCTGAGGTCCTTGAGAAATGGTGAGAGAATAAAGAATTTATAATCCTCAGCAGTTGTTAGTCCGCTAATTACGATCCGCGGATTGTTTTCTCGACAAAGAAATGGTCGGCACATTTTGAGCGCGGATCATCTATTACTACTTCTCGGACGTTACACGAAATTGCGCTTTTGTAGGTTGAAATTACATAGATTATTTTCTAGTTTTTTACGTTACCAACATTGCACTAATTTTTTAAAATTTTATTTAAAATTTGCGACACACTGCAAAATTATCACTTCAACTGCCAATATTAAAAATCAGAAAAATCAAACCGATCGATGTGTCTTTCTTCTGGAGAATAATTACCAAAATCGGTTGACAACTTTGTGAAATATTTTCGCATACAAATACGCTAACTGACACAATTAAAGACTATTAGGATACCATACCGTCACGATAGACACAGGCTGTGGTTGATTGGGGCGGTGGTATGTCTGCTAGCTGCACTGCGTTTCCAATTCTTGCTGGTGCTGGCAACGGATGACGACATAACGCACGTCTATGCTCAACATTTCAATATTGCACCAAAAATTCTAAAAATAGGAGATTTTGTCCCAGATTTTGCACTTTAAAAATATTTTTCCACCAAACAGAAATATTTTCCTACCAAAAAAACAATTTTTCGACGGGCTAATTAGTTGCCACTTCCGAAGTTCCGAGATTACAATGTACTTCTGGTCACGAATCTGACTCATACAAGCAGCACTGTATCAAGTACCGGACCTTTATCTTTATACCGCTAACCTCAGCGGTGGAAAATTCGCCTGAGCGAAACCGAAATCAAGAATTTCGCACAACCCTAAACGCGGACGCTTCAGTCCATAACAGTGTTTATGCTGCCTCCCGACGCCCAGTCATGAATGCCCCAGTGCTAGATTGAGTCCTAACACAGAAAGAGCGCTCGTCACGCGACTCATATAGAACCGGAGAGGCGATCTTTAGCACTAATTGAGTTGCGTGCATGACGTCTCCAATAAAGACCTCAATGTGTCAGTAAGTACGACAGACGTCAAGGTCGTTCAAGGTCATAGAAGGTCAGCTGTTTAAAGGTCAACTAAAAGCCGGCAAGAGATTACACATCGCAAAATGTTAACAAAAACTTGAAAGCCAAGAACCAGGACCAGGACTTTTGCTCGTAGAACAAGGACAAAAACTTCATTTGAGTCTTTAAAAAGTCTTCGAGAACGCAACAAAAACCAACATCAATTTGGCGTTACTTCAATCTGTCAGTAAGTAAGGGAACAAAGTGTTTCCTGTCGTGCCAGCGGTGTATACCGGAAACTGGCTGCGTACGAATGAAGACAAAGTGCAATAATCTGCGACGACGCATGCAACGGACACAACGCAGGAATAGACACGTACGATGGCGTTTTCGCCGTTGCGTGGTTTGCGGCAGCTTCGTCAAAGAAATATGTCAAGGCGTAGGCCTACGTTGCGTCGAATGAAAGCTATAGGCTTAAGATGGCATTGAGTACGAAATATTCGGGTCAACGGTTCCGAATGGTTGCTATAATAGGCCGAAATTTGCAAAAACAGACTAGTACCGCCTTAAGCTTTTGTCATGAAAAACTGCAATTTTCCGACAGACAACTGCAAATTTCCGACGGAGGGAATAATCAGTGCTCAATATTTTAATTTTAAACCAAAAAACCCTGAAAACGGGGTATTTTCAGCTTTCAATTTTGTATTTATAATAGAAAAATTTCCCATCAAAAAAATTTTCGTCGGACGAAAATTTATGGCGGGGACAATCTCTTCTTTTCTGCCTGCCCTATGCCATATGCAGGCCCAGACAATAAAATTAAACGTTGTATTCTGATGAACGTCTACATATAATTATACACTGTTTTAACTTAGGCTATGAGTCTATTTAAAGACAAACTGTCTGTCCGATCCTCACGGAGTTGCAAGGTCTAGGCCTATGTATGGCGTCTCTGCGTGGCTGATAGGACTCGGCTGCAAGGATAGAGATTATTCGCCGTATGGTTGTTGATGTCCATGCCGCGTTGTCGTCGTGGTGACGTGACCGGATATTGACTTGTGACAACACATGCGCACTGCGCAGTGGTTGTGTATCCAGCTGTGGCCAGCGAAGGCCGCACTATACACTCGGCCTATAATGATGATCCAATTCCGCAGGAACCAGGGATACCAAAGACAGAAAAAGGCATAGCATGTCAACAAAATTTGCATATGCCCAGCACCTCGTACACTGTCCGGAAAGACGGCGCTTAACATTATTTAAAACACTAAACCTAAACAATATAGCTGTTGATCCACAGTAAAACCTATAAAAAGCTGTACGTATCACCAAGTCTAATATCCGTAAGCAACCCTAAATAAAAGAGTTTTAAGATTATGTTTAAAAGTTTAGTGTGAATCTCTGTAGCGAGAAAAAATTAAACAGGAAAGTCAAAGAAAGAGAGAGAAAGAGAAGCAGATTCCTTGCTGACAGCACAATCCCCAAAAGCCAAATGCTTTATATCCTTCTGTGTGCATTGTCCAGTTACAAACGTACCTATAGCTGCTATGGAAACAGATGCTTTGCTGCTGCAAATCCAGAACTGTGAAACAACCTTTTAGCTCATCTGAGACAAAGTGACAATAACTTCGAGCAGTTTAAGCTGCTGCTAGAACACTTTTGTTCGGGTGTTAAGATCGCGGCGTCTTATGGAGCTCCCCTAACACTGTTGAAGTGTCCCTTTTAAGCTCTCTTAAATATTTACTTACTTACATTATGTAATTGCGTATTCACTTTGGCGACGCCGCTTCTAATACAGTGAGCGACATACCGGACTGCACACAGAAATAGCTTCCCTCGAGTCTGTAGAGAGAAAGAATTCATGCGAGAGCCACCACCAATAAATTTATTAGCACCCGGATGCAATGGGATACTAGATCATTGGGTCAACTGAAAACACGATCCATCACATTTTAACCGATGACTCACTAAAACAACTGCGCTGTACAACGTCCGGCCCATGAAGGGTTGTAAATTCGCAATGAGAATGGAAATAAAATGTCTTTGTGGGACTGGGTGCAGGGAATGAAAACAGTAAAAGTCATTCCCGGATGTACTTCTAATCGCAATCAGTTCAAGAAGAAAGCGACAAAGCATGAGTTAGCTTTAGGCCACTACTTTCTGTTTTGCAGATAATTCTAAGCCTAATTAGGCTTAAGTACAGTGTAAGTAGGAAGTATGTTGTCTTCGTTTGCACGTTCCAATCGCACAGCGAACAACGTCCACGAAACCAGACACTGTTTTCAGCAGTGTGCTACTCCTTTAGTCATTTCAGATGGATCATTACCAGTGCAAATGATTGCCTGGCAAGAGTGACAGACTTGTTTCCGAAATGAACAGCAGCTATAATGTTCGGAGACTCGAATGCATGAGAGGGACGTGAAAAGTACTCCACCCACTCACTCAAAGTGGCGCATTCAGGCGTCTGCCGCTCCTGCAGCAACTGCGTAAAACGCCACCCCTTTTATCCACTCCAATTATGTATGAATGTATGGCTTTAAGTACAAGAAAATGAATTTTCGAGCTCATTTTTTTCTCCCACATTTTCTTTTTTCGCTTTTCCACGTAATCTTGCTAAACCTCAAAGAGCGCTTTAAGCTTCTCAGCATTTCCAGGCGTAGCCCAAGCGTCAAAAGCATTCAAGTATATTTTGAAGAGCCGTAAAATAAATTTACCGAAATTCAATATGTCACAAATGTGCCACTCTCCCTAAATTGTGCCGCCCTATCGAGCGGTCTAGTCTGTCTACGTGCAAATCCGCCACTGCTCACTTGGTCTCTTTCTTGTTTCATCAGTTGGTGGACTGCATGCGGAGACAAAGCGAAGCTAATTTGGCTGCTGCGAAGAAACAATGATGCGGTTCCGTGGTCTCCGCGGATCCATTAATCACCTACAGGCCTACAGACAAAGACGACTTCATCAGAACACTTTGATGATAATGACGGTACCAGCCACACAGCAGAAGCAGCGGCAGCAGCACTAGCAGATAGCTTCTTTTTGACATGACACCAAATGTAGCTCTCAAATACAGAAATGTCTGATCACAAAACAACGAAAATATCATATCCATTGTACAACGAATATGTGAAAAAATATTACAACAGTTATATCATAAATGCTGTTTACATATCGAGAAGTAATTCGTGTTTTACTGTAGATCAGTAGATCTGTTAAGCTTCTCAGCATTTTTAATCGTAATCTAAAACCCGAACTGCTTGACAATGTCCAAAGTAGCTTGGTTCTTTGTTACTCTATACATCTTTATTGCGCTATAACAATAGCAGTAAAGAAAGTTAACTAAACGTGACCAAATATAGCGAAAGAATGGGGGAGAAATGTCACAAGAAATGCGTTTCTAATTCGTTCGCAACAATCGACGATCTGTGAGTCAAAAACATGGCACAAAACTCTTGTCCCTACTCATCTTTTCCAGACATTGACCGATTTTCAAAATTCTTGCTCGCGTATATCCGACAGACAATAGGCCTACTATTTGTAACAATCGGTAAATATGGACGCAAGTTTAGTGCCGTGTCTTCTCACTCGCGGTGTAGATTTGTTTTGATGACAAGAAATTTACAGCAAGTGATTCTGTATAATACTCATGAAACACTCTTTTTCTTTTGTGGCATTGCATTTGCTTACAGCAGCAGTAGCAACATCTCTGTCTCAAACGTTGTCAGTCATCACAAACAGTGAAACGTGGGCTACAGACTTGCTCGCGGCTAATCATTTACAACGACTTCAAATTCTTGCCACAGTTGATCCATGCTCACAACCGATTCGCTGTGTCAGATGATCGTGTAATTACGCGAAACGGCAGCTACTGCTGTAGCGCGTGTTAGCCATCGCTATTCTGACGTCTGTCTGTCCGTCTGTCTGTCTGTGTCACACGGGTGGATCAGTCAAAAACAGTGCAAGTTAGGATCACCAAATCTTTACCGTCGGCTGCCTGAAAGACTCTAGTTTTAGAAACCGTAAAGCTTTTCCATAAGTTCGAAGGGGGTCACCCCGAACGAGGGCGCTAAATAAGGGGGGTAGGGCAAATCTGCGATATCCAGGAGATATGACGTTGCTACAGCGAGATAGTGGCACTCTGTGGTGAGTAAAGTAAAACACTATACATATTTAGCCGTAGGTCGTCTGGCGCCATCTGGCGATTGATTTTGTTTTACTGTGCCTTCTGTGAAACTGTAGCCAAAAGCCGTACGGATGAGATCTACGGATGAAGTCTACGGATCACTATCGTACGACGACGCACCGCTGTTGCGCGTTCACCTTTGCGTTAGCAGGGCTTTCTTGTTTTACGCGCTGTGAGAGACCGTTCTCTCGTGACACGAGACGTCACACAAGCATCAAGCAGCAGCAGCAGCAGCAGGCCCGCTGTAGCCTATCTCAGTAGCATCGTCACATCTAGTCGTTATTCGTGCCGGAGACCGCGTCGCATTCTTTACGCTCCAGCTCCTAGCTGATTACTCGCCATACAGAACGCACCAAACAAACCCAACTGTCTCGTCGCTGTCTCTATCAGTTGTAAAGTAGAGAGGCTTCTATTATCGTCATTACCATCATCATTATTATTTATTTGCCAAAACACACGACTTTGATGTAAATATGAGAACGCAGACTCGGAGACGGGCTAATCATTATTTGTTAGACAGATTAAAAATTAAAAAAATAAAAAGTTTCATGATTACTTGCCGTACAGAACGAACCAAGCAAACTCGCTAGTCGCTCGGTCGCCATTCGTTAAAAGGTTAAAGGTTAAAGGTGCATATAGCTCTTAATGATCCCATCTCAGAGCTACGGAGCGTCACTTGTCATATGGGATCACACAGTGTTACCTGCCACCCGACAGAGGTGAACGCGCCCCGCCTTAACCC
>Ga0209671_1005829_pt1 | contig 12531 bp, 6 predicted proteins | sample WorMetHERISLAND2_2_FD_187401 | JGI IMG/M metagenome (GOLD analysis project Ga0209671, IMG submission 187401) | Marine gutless worms symbiont microbial communities from Max Planck institute for Marine Microbiology, Germany - Olavius geniculatus... | ecosystem: Host-associated > Annelida >... | reverse complement strand
ATTATAGTGTCGTCACATGCGGCCATACGAGCCGAAAACTAAGAATTTAATCGAGTCGCAGTCGCAAACAACAATTATAAGCCCCTACTGTATCTCAGTCCTGTTGCACATTACGCGTTGGTTGTCGACCGATCGGCGGCGAGAGGAAATAAATGCGATGCACTTTCGTTCTGTGTAATTTAGCTTCTTCTTTTATTTGTTCGTCTGCTTCTCAACGATCAGATGGCGTCAGGCCTGTCAGGCGTGATATCGCTGAGTCCTACTGACAAGTGTATCGCTCGGTCGGTCGGTCGTCAAATGTCTTCTTCCCTTCTCCTGCTCGACTGATAGCGATGCGAGCGTGACTGCGGACGGTTAATTGCGCCCGCAGCAGCAGCAGCAGCAGCGTTCTTCCCGTTCCGTTAATGAATGAATCGTTGAAGCGAGCCGACAGCGATATCGACGTATTGTGATTGCATTGGGACACGAACGCAATAACCAGCGCAGCATATGACCGACTAGCAGATCGCGAGATCGTCGTCGCTTCAACGCACATCCCGAGAACGCACATCGCATGCTAATTGCCGGCGGTCCCCTCGGCTCTGTTGCTGTGGCTTCAGCCGCTGCGTTTATCTGGCATCGCGTCCGTCGGATTGTATCGAACATCGCATCGCTCGTCGTCGGTACAATTACAGCACACCACCGTACGCCATGCTGCCGAGTGTATCCGAGCGAACAAGTAACCAGACAATACGGGACTCCGCGGCAAGAGAAGACGGAAATTCCCCCTCTGGACGCTTCAATCCCGGACGTATCTCCTCTCGGACATTTCCTCCGCCCGGACACTTTCCCGCCTGTTTTCGAAGACTTAAAACATTTCCCCCAGCCTGCAACAAGGTAACATGAAAATAAAGTGGGGTGAGGGGAAAATGTCCGCGGGTATCGCAAAAACGGAAGGGGGAAACGTCTAGCGGGGAAACGTTTAAGGGGAATATGTCCAGAGGGAAAATGTCCTACATCTGCGACAAGCAAGCAAGTAGTGTATTAGCTTTAGCCCAGTTCCTGCTGCTGGTTGATTACAACCTAATTGATTAGACTTCTTGTCGCCTCAGTGATTTTCGCAAAAGCAAAGCTGGTATTTTTTGTTTAGGCTTATTTTAGCCACATAATTATATGCGGTTTTTAATCGCCTTACTATGGTGTAGCAAAATAAAAATAAAAAAGAAAAACAAACAAACAAAATTAATTTTATCAGCAGTGCATTTATTTTATTACCGCCGCCAAGGAGGTTATGTTTTTGCCAGAGTTTGTTTGTCTGTCTGTCTATCTGTCTGTGTGTCAGCAAGATAACTCAAAAAGTTATGGATGGATCTTTCTGAAATTTTGAGGGTATGTCGGGCATGGCATAAACTACAAATGATTCAATTTTGGGGGCGATCCGGAAGGAATCCTGGATTCTGGATCATTTTAAAATTTTTGTTAACATTGCTTTCAATGGGGCATAAGGGAAACCGCTGCCAAACCGAATATGGTGCTGCCACCTGGCGAACAACATGGCGTTGGCAGAGGTCTGCGGTCTCTGACTGCTTTCTAGTTTTAGTTCATCTGTTTATCGGATCTTAACCCTACACTCTGCATATATTTACTAATTATCTGGTAAGTATGATTATGGCTGATTTGTTCGCATAACATGACCGAACTTTATTCTTACTTATAGACTTAAGGGTCGACAGTCAAATGCAGGACCCTGAAAATGACGAACCAAATCGCAAGGCTGGATAATGCAGGACAAGAGTAATTTTATTAAATTATATTACTAATTATTTTTATTATTTATTTCCTTACGTCATCATTATCGCTGTCGTTGAGAATGAAACTTAGTCTGGCAAAACTCTTGCCTGACTGAGTGAACTATTGTGCGAGTAATGGCGTGAACTCCGCCACGTTTCCTCACACGCTGCTGTGCATTAAATCGCTGCCAAATTACTTTAAACGTAAACTACATGACTCGGCGCGTGCACGTGGGAATTTGGTCGAGCGCGTCGCAACGGACGATAATGGTTCGTCGAGCGACGAGCCCTGGAGACGACGAACCACGTCCGACGAACAAAATGCTGCGGCGACGATCGAGTTATCCGATCTCTGTCCGTTAGCGGCCGTCGAACGCCGTCGGCGAGCACATCGCATTCGTTGGTGCCGTATAGGACGATATGGCATTAGCGGATCGAGATGATGTAGCGGCCACACAGTAACTTACGCAGATTGGACTGACGACATCGTAAACTACTGATCTATCGGAAATAAGGTGATGTGTGCCATGGATATGTATGCTGCTAATAATCGCATCGAATTACATTAGAGTAAATTTCGAATTATAAATGCCGCGCGAATGTTATTGTTGAGAAAAAATCAACCGACAATCACCGGTTAACCAACAAAACAGTCTGACAGGTGGTGCCTGAGGTGAGGTCGGGTTAAGACTTTCTGAGTGAAGAACCGCGTTTTGAAATGCTGACAAAAGATTATAAGTGACAGACCTTACATCGTCTGAAGAAAATTCAGACGCAAAAACCAGCAACCGTGAGAACTTGATTACCGACTGTTGAAAGCATTAGAAATGAATGACAGTATCTTGGTTAGGTACTAAAAAACAAATATTTAAGTATTAGCTCCTTGCCAGCTGTACCGTGTGTGGCCATTAGCATTATTTTTTTCTGCGCTGTATACCTAGACGTGTCAAGCGAGAGAGTACAGAAAGCTACCAGAGCGCTCCGATTCCTTTCCTTCGAGACAGACGGTGACGGCGACACCACATCACTGCTTCCCACGTCTCTCAGTCACTCGCTTACTCGACAATTTCGTTTGCATAACGTATTGAACAGCCGTTAGCCGCATACGGGTCACTTTTCCGGTGAGACCCCGTGAAGTCGATGTCAGAGCCCTGTCCCACCCCATGCATCCTGCTAGGGCGTCGTTGCCAGCAGTTTAATTTCGTTTATCTATCGCTCGCAGTTCTCGCCGCCCGACGCCTCGCTTTCCAGTTTGCCCGCAGTCGCCGTCGGCTCAGGGAAAACCTGGAAGCTGTTCGTCGTTGACCACAGCACTTTATCGTTAGTCTCGTCACACAGACAATACTGCAACTGCTTAGAAGACTCATGCAACGGTTGCGGTAATTGTTGCAGCAACACTTGATTTTTGATGCAAATCAGCAAAAGGTTTTAGTGGCTCAGCCACAAATGTCAATGGAGGGCTCGTCTCCCTTTCCCTTTCCTTCCTTCCCTCTTTCGTCTTTCTCTTTTTTTCTCCCTCCCTTTCTTCTTCTATTTTCCTCCTTTTCTTCTCTTCTTTTTTTTCTTTCTTTTCGTTAGAAGTATAGGACTCCCTGATATCCAGTTAGCGGGTCGGGGAGCGCTGTGAGCTCCCCAGTGGTGTTTGGAGCGGAACTCCAGCCGAAATCGAATTTGATGCATTTTTGCTTTAAAGTATGAGATCTGATGGTAACAATTTTAATTATTTTCTTAAGAATCAAGTAAAGAAATTTGCAAATTTAGTGCAGTTTAAACGTGTGCTCATGTTTTGTCTGAAAGATTGAGAGAAGGCTGGGCTTCCTGCCCTCCCTTGTCTACGCCATGTAATGGTTAGAGTATCTTTTTTAACTTTAAAGTTGCGGTTGTGATCTCACCGTCGATCATTTAAAAACAACCTTGAGTAAGTTGTTAACTGACTGTGTGCTCAGGACAACTCACTTTCTTACTGTCAGCAGGGTTCAGTTGCTCGCTAACGCGTGCAATGGATGGCTGCATAGTGCGCTGCGGTATCATTAGCTCATGCCAATCAGCTGCCACTTCGCAGGCTATAAAGCGCTTATGGTTATTAGTTTGACATGTAAACAGTGCTACAGCAAGTAAGTAAGTAAGTAAGTAAGTAAAATGTAAATTTATATAGCGCATATTGTTAAATTAACCTTTAATGCGCTTAACCTCTAAGTACTTTTATCTTTTGTCTGATGTGATTGAAAAAAAAATATTAATATGTACGGAGTGGATGATTATATTTTTTCATATTTCATATCCGCTACAACGACAAGTCTGTCAATCTAAGACCGGTTATCGTTTCTGTCATCGGGCCGATCACATTTCGTCGAAGTGAGTCCATGTAGTTGGCTGAAGCGAGTACCGTATAGTACATAACGCGCATGCATACGCAGAGAATCTCTGACGTACGTTCCCCGGACGCCCGTTCCGAGCTTAAGGCGCGTCCTCGGACCGGCCATTAATATTACAGACGCGGTACGTGTCGGCCCGCGGACCGCCACGAGATCTCTATTTCGTCCCGAGCCAGTTCGGACGGAACAAATCCTCGCGATCCATGCGACCATCTTTCACGACATCTCGACCGGGCGAGCTTATCGCGGGTCTCCGGTGCCACGTACGGACGGACTGTGTTCGCATAATACGGTGGACGTAGGCGTCATCTTGGGAGCATTTGTTTCGCGCTCGCTCGGCACACGGGCATATGGCCGTCCCCGGCGATCACTCGACGCCGATGACGATGTTTATCTATACAACTGAAGGATTCGACCGACCGGCACTATATGCTACGCCGTGCGTACTACGCCGTGGCCGTCACTGCGTTACACGCAGTGAGACGTCTTAGCAGTGGTCAAGAGTATAGCCGGGGCAACTTGAGAGTGGCAGAAGTCACACTGCTTCGTCTGAATTTAAATTTAATTAAATAGAACAAGTTTGTTTTAAGTCGCGGCTTAAAGAGGGTTCTCGGACGCGCGGAGGCTTGCACGAGAACAAAGCCAAATCAAGCCCGACGCGAACTGTTTGCAATGTTAATTCGTTCGTGGAGCAAAATGCGCAATTCGCTGCGAACATGTCTTTTTGGAAAGAGAATTCGTATGGGGTCGGCGATCGTACCGTTGGAAAGGGCGTTCAGTAACCATTCTGCTGTCTATTACCGTTTGTCCGCAACTTGCAATGCAAATTTTGATTGGGGATTTCTACCCCAAATTTCTCATTTTTGGCGACCAAGACCCCTGTCGAATAGTGTTATACTGGTGGCCACACAATTGTTTTTTTTGTTAAATGTTTTCTCTTTTTATCCCAAAGTTTTAGCAGGGTACACAAGTGTGACGGACAGACACAGACATGCAGACGGACGGACCACGGTAGCATCTGATTCAGTCACGGTGACTGATACTTTCAGCGATGCCGCCTATAAACTATGAAAGTAACTAAGTTGGGGATTTAAGACACTATAAGAATTGCGGTTCCGTAGACAGATATTGGATTTGAACAAAAATGTTAGGCCCTTAGCCCTTATCTGTAAAAGCCCTTATCTGTATAGTGCTAACCCTAACCTTAACTCTTTACAGACATTTTACCGATAAGGGCCTAACAAGTGTCTACGAACAGACAGTTCACATTATAGGCTTAGTTCACAACAATACATTCAGTTGACAGTGTTTGTCTTCTGACGTCTTACTGAAAAGAAAGAAAACAGCACCATAACGTTCTGACCATTTGCAGTACCCCGGGGACCGACGCTGCAGTCTGCGAGGAAGAGACTGGACCAGGCAAGCCATAGAGACGCCGTGCCTGCAGGGCGCGTTATTGTAGTAAGATGAGGCTATACAGAACGCGGCCAGATTGTCCCAGCAGGATGAAGATGTTGTCGCCTAATCCACTCCGGCACTACTACGACCGACCGAACAGCTTGAAGCCACGCGGGAGCTACTGCCTGCCAGCCGCCATTTCTGATTCGAAGTCGCCACTGCCGCCTCAAGCTGACTCAACTACATGCAGATAAAGAACTGTGCCGCAGCCACCTACCTCTAGTCGTAATTCCCTGACGATGCGTTTGTCATCTCATAACCGTGTTGTACGCTTCTGTTTGTATTTTCATTCACTCACAATATGCGTGCACTGTGGAATGCGTAGGCCAGACAAACGGCGTGTTTTCAAGAGATTTAATTTTTCATAACAACTATTGCATGCAATAAAATAAAGTGACTAGATCACCTTTTATCAGAAGGCACAAACTGGTTTTCGAAGCTTAATTATTTCATGCAAAATAAGCAATTTCTTGACGTCAAAATGCATAACATTATACCCATCGCATCTGTCATGATGGACCTTTAACTCGTTTAGACGAAGAAACTGGCTCGACTGCAGTAGCTTGTCGAGCTAGCACGACAAGCGATTATCGAGCACTCATCAAGCATTCATCAAGCTGGCTTGATAAATGTTTAATGGGTTATCAAACATGATATTGCAAGCATTCACCGAGCTGTCAAGCTAGCTCAACGGAGTTCTTGATGTGTGGTTGACGAGTGCTTGACGAGCGCTTGTCGTGCCAATTCGACAGCTCGTCAAGCTAACCTGAAATACTAGATGTAGATGGATCGCTAGATGTGCTGTTGAAATCCGACAGAAAATAATGCCACGAATGCTACTGGGGCAAATAACTAGCTCTGGACAAATGAACAATTAGAAATAATTTCATGAAATTGTAGAGTATTATGAAAAATAAAAGCATTTTTTAGAAAGTGAAAAAAAGATGGACCTGACGTGAAGCCGCCGAAAAAAACCTGAGGTGTCGCCAAAGTTTTCGCGTAATACAAACAAAAGCGTATAAACATTTAGTTTATCAGAAAATGCTATACTGTACACCGTGTTTCAAATTACCGAAATTCCACACGTTTCCTATGAAATCGTAAATGTTAATTTACTCCGTTTCTACTTCCAACGTGCATGCATTGTGTACTTTTTATTACGTCCGCGGATGAATGAGAATGAATATATTTCGAATAATGTACGTAAACGTGTGACAAATTTAGCGGAAGGCAATTTGTTGCGGTATGGTGCGATCTGATACCCCGTTTACACGATCGAGCAAACATCGAGCTGGCTCGTCCAGCTAACATATAGCCAGCTCGTCGAGCCAGCTCGATCGTGTAAACGGGGTGGCTGTGCGTGTCGGTATAAGACCTGAGCTTCGTCTGGTCGCTGTTCGTAACTTATGTCTCCGGGTCTGAGCTGCTATAGAAGGTTGACTGGTCCGGACAGAAAATTGCAGGACAAGAAAAATATCGTATGAAAATAGATTGCATTATAGTGCGGTGATGCAGTGTGCATTTTTTTGCTCAAAAAACGAACAAACATAAGTCAGAGCAGCAAAGTAAGTTGTAGGCCCTATTACAGACTGTAAATGCAATGCTGACTGGCATCAACGTGTGCCATTTCATAGTTAAAAGGAAATTAAATTAAGTTGACCATTATGGCAAACGTTACTGCGAGAACAAGCCATAGGCCTACAAATCGCTTAAACGCACTATAAAGTATCAAATTTAATTGTCTTCGAAAAGGAAAATAAAAAGGCTACTGGTGAGCAATGCTAGATTCTAAATCTACTCAATCTTCTCAGCGGCTTCAGCCGCCTAAAACATCACTTTCGTGTCTTAAAAGTTTATGTTTTGTGTATATGTTTATGTTCTGCAATTTCATGCCGTGCAATTTTGATGATCCGTCATTTTCATGTTCGTCATTTTCGGCGCTCTAGAGACGCGTCGCCTTGTTGCTGAAGCAGATGACACGTGTCATGAACGACCGACCGCCGGGGCTGGACCCTATCCTTGGCCAGCCTCGACCGGTCGCGGTCACGGTCTGTACGATGCTTCAAGGGGCCGGAACGGCCTGCCATGAAGGAAGGACACGTGCAGGGTGGGTCCACGAAGCAGTCGACGTTGTCGCTGACAACATCGTCGATCACCATGCAGAACTGAGGCACGCGTTATGTCACTCGTCCATCCAGATACCCGGACATTCACCTTCCTTTGGTTGTAAGTGAGTAAGCAACTGTTTGATGCATACAATACAACCGTACGTGCATATACACAATAAGATTTCAAATCAAGCCACAATGTAATAGTACACAAGAAGACAACAATTTAGAGCAGATATTGAATCATTCAATTAGCGTGAACTATAGAAACTACGTTTCCTTCATCTTAATTCATCTAAATATGGTAGATAAAACGGAAAAAATAACTGCATGAATAAACATACAGTGCAAAGACACAGCGTTGAGATGCAAGTATAAATGCACGCAGTACACAAATTAACTTTTGATTATTTTACTGCGAGAAGTTTTCAAGAAATGTTACTTGCTGCATGGCATTTAACGTTAAACTTGTCACAAAGCATGTTATCCATCTTCTAAAACTTTGGATATTAGTTCGAATAGTTCCTCGGCTATTACGCGATATATAATGGGACATCGGCATTATTATGCGTTCTTGATTTGGAAAAAATATTTTTCTTAGGAACTAAAAAAACTAAATTTAAGAGTGATTGACACAACGCAGCTTTAATCGCGCATTGCGCAAGTTGTTGGAACTCCGCTTTTTTACTTCTTTTAATGGCGAATAAAGACTCTCAGCGTGCGCGTGAGATTGTGACTTTTCTACGAGGAACAATTTGTCTGAAGTGGGGCTGAATGTACCGCAAGGTTCGTCGACCGGATGGTAATTTTCCGCCATCTCACCTCATTTCACCTCACCGGGCGGAGGTCTCTCCGGACATGGGAAGCCATCGTGGCGCGGCCGGCGGCGATCTGCTTCGGATCGGGCGCGGTCGAGCGCTCCGCTCGCCCGGTCATGAAGCTGCTGCTGCTCAGTGAATCCGCGGTGTGATGAATAGCGCCCCGGCGCACGACACTGATGATGCACACCGTCTTCGGCAGCCGGCCGGTCTTGCAGTCTCTGTATCTATCTCTCACGGTCGGTCACACGGCTCGCTGGCGTCTGCAGATGGTCGCCAGTCATCTCTTGTACAGGCGTGCGGGGCTTCGTTCGTCGCTATAAGACATTAAACTTGCATATGTCGGTCACCCGATCTGAACATCGCAATGTGGATTGTCATGTCTTCGATGCATGAGTGTTTAGTCCCGGATATCTGTTTGGGGGCCTTTTTTACAATGTGTCCACATCCCTAAGTGGCGCTGCTAAGCAGTATTCATGATCGAAAATTAGAGCGTTGTCCCATATCGCTGTCCCCAAGGACCGCATCTTTATTTTTGGCCTTCGATTACGATTTTTGCGGGGTTTTTTTCTCGAGTTTGTTCATTCGTGCCTTGACTCGTTTTTCAGCAGTCTTTATTTCCTTGCCGTGCTTCGCAATGAATAAACGCTGCGCCGGAGAGGTTGGACTGACGATATTTACTTTCTTTCAATGCAGACTGTACTTTTGGTAGAAATACGTCTCTCTGATCCATGCTATACGGACCATGAACTCTGACCAGGTTGTCGAATTTATGTCGATAATTAGACTCATGATTTGCGTTCACGACTTTCCCCGCGGGGAAGTTTCGGTGAAAGTTGGCGTAATGGAATTTGGGCTTAAACGCAGCCTTCGAATCTAAAACCGTCCTTTGCCCAACTTCGCCATCTGCTTGCATGGTGCCAAATATCCGCTTTGGTGGAAAAAGTATTCTTTCTGCAAGTAGTGACACTTTTTTTCTTTCAAGTAACAGGACTTAACTTATTTAAGAATCCCTCTATAGTCATATCAATTTCTAAGCTGTTATGGAGCAGAGAGTACAATAGTTCCAATATTGTGAAGGGCTTTGTGTAGAGGCTGGCGTTCCAGGAGGTATTTCTCTGGGGGTCGGTTCGAAGGGGATGATTGTCTGCGCACCAGCGAAGGGTCGGCAGTGTAGTGCTTAAGGAACTTAACCGACACACAAACATAACTAATTGTCGACGAGCGCCGGTGTGGCTGTTCGCTCAACTTGGTCGTTCGGTACTGCACGCGCTGGCGGCCGGAGAGGCGCGGTCGCTAGCTGCCGGCCGGTATATTCACGATCGTCCTGGGAACTTCCTGAGCGAAATATGCTGCTAGCATATTGTCCCGAACTCGGCGGTCGTTATTGCTATTTCAATCGTCCGGCGGTGCCCGATGACCGCTGTAGCCCGAGGGCCGCAAATAATGGCTCGGCTTAACGAGTCCTTAGACGCATGGCGCAGTCGTGAACGAAGATGTTCTTAGTACCTGCGTTGTCAGGGGCCGCTCCACTAATCTGACTTGCTATTCAGTCGCTATTTACCCAGACTGTACACATCTTTTAACATTTTATAGCAGCATACACACGTCACACGCGACTTTTTTTATATAGCTGAAGTATGCGAGCAGAATATAGCGTTCGTTACAAGCCAATGAGAACTCAATAATAACTAGAGCTGCTCCGAACAGTAATTAACGGGCATTTTAGTCACCATTTTCAGCAACTCTGATATTATATTTTAAGTTTGTCGTGTGTGTCTGTGTGTTTGCTGTTTTTTTTCAAGTTTTGTGTTTTTTCGAACACGGCCATAACTAGAGCCTGCAGCATCGCGATTACTGAATCAACACCCTATTGCATTTCTGCAATCACGACCTAATGGCCCTTTGTGGCCATTATTAATATTAATATTATTATTATTATTATTCTTAGACCATCGTTACTGTACTAGATCCGCCGAAGCTGTGCCAAGTGAGACATCATATGTGGCGACGGTGGCCGGTAATAATGGTCAGTTATATAGTGTGTTGGGTCGGTCGGGTTCAGTAATAATTCCTTCAGTGCACCGTGAACGGCGTCTGTTCTGTCCGTCTGTGCCTCGAACAAACACTCATTGCCGCCCTTCGGCGACACAAATCATCCATCTCACGCCCTACTCTTGGCGTCAGTGCGTCCGTGTAGTCGACTGACCGTGATGCCGAGGCGCCGGCCAATCCACACGCGGCATTCCGTATGTCCGATTAATGTCTTCAGTTCTGCAGAGACCGGCGCCACTGCCGCACGGCAGTAAACCGGCATCTTCTGGTGCCCTCCCCGCGTGTAGTTTTCGTATCGCTACGCGAGCAACTTGTAAAATTCAGATCGTATTCGGCGGTCTTTCTGCAAAAAAATTGATATTTTGTTGTACATCTGATGAGCCTATGCGGTGCGCGCGAGTAAAATGCAACATGAACAAAAAGTCCAGCTGTCGCTAGGGAAGACGCGCTACAGCCTATACAGTTTTTGTTGCAGTACTGACCTTCAAGGTCATCCAAGGTCGATGATTTCCATCTCATATAAAAGGCGTATACGATTTTCTATTAGTGATCAATAGCAACCTTGGCCCTATCTCACACCGTTTAGTCACAGTGCATCCGTGACATACAGACGGACAGACAGATAAACGACAACGCATGCCATATACACCTACAGCATCGCTGTAGCGCGTCAAGAATCGTGCTCAGAACAAGCAAGGACCAACATAGTTTTTATAGATTTTATAGCTGTGACTGCTTTGCTGCTCAGTTTAATAATCACTTATTGTTTATCGTGACAATAACTTAACTACGGATATGCAAATTTACATTATTTGTGCGTGTTATTCAAGCAATAAAATACCATTACAGCCAATTTATTGACAACATTTTACTGGCACGATTCCTACAGGTGTGTGGTAAAAAACAGTGTGCACCAAAACTGCACGTTATTTTATTATTTTATTGCATTGTATGCACACAGCTAGCCTATACCGGAGCATGACAAAAACATGCAAAACACGCTAAAACATGCACCTATGAGAAAGTTTCGTATATTGTAAAGCAGACATAGTCTTCATGGGCGGCACCAAAGGGAAACAAGGGAGTAAGCTGTTCCCGTGCCCCAGCTGCCCCCAGGAAAAATTTTGGTGGTAATAAAGTGTCCTATGGTAACCATACAAATGCCAAGGTGTAACTTATTAAACGTCATTTTTGCAAAACAACACAAATATGTGTGATTTTTTTGCGTTTCCAAATGTCAAAAAGCATGTCCAAAAGCTAAAAGTGTTTCAGTTTCAGGGGAAGCCCCCTAACCGCCCGCTCTGCACCTGGACCTCGCTACATCTTCTCGATGCACACAACAACTGAAAAAAGGTCGATATTTTGCCCACCCACCAAAAACTTTATTGCCCCCCTTCCTGTGCCCTGGTCCGTGTCCCTGTTCCCCAAGCTTCAGATTCCGAGCGCCACCAATAAGCATACATTATTTGAAGTCAAAACAACGACTTTGTATAGGCCTAGCAGTCTACGTAGCTCTCTACTCAGATAAATAAAGCTCGAAAACGATGTCCAATTAAACGATACGACTAAAGCGCGCATGTAACCAAACAAAATATGATGCTGTAAAATGTAAAATACTTGTACTAACAAGTCTTCTTCATGCACGCATCACGGTGTATAAACACGGAAAAATATCTTTTTGACTGACCGACCGAACGTGCCCAAGAAAGTGTCTGAATAAAACATTTATTTACTGTAATTATTTGTAATCTTTTAAACAAATCGTTATTCGATTGTGTAAAATAAACGGTTTCTGAATATTAAATACAATTGCTTCGATACCAAAGCGTCTATGCAGATGCCTCCATTTATATCGCAGTATTTCATTCAATGGTTTAACTTGCTGTGATCTTGACCATGATCCGCGATCTTGAAAACTTGAAGGTAACCAAGGTGCAAAATGCTATAG
>Ga0209671_1005827_pt1 | contig 12532 bp, 10 predicted proteins | sample WorMetHERISLAND2_2_FD_187401 | JGI IMG/M metagenome (GOLD analysis project Ga0209671, IMG submission 187401) | Marine gutless worms symbiont microbial communities from Max Planck institute for Marine Microbiology, Germany - Olavius geniculatus... | ecosystem: Host-associated > Annelida >... | reverse complement strand
CGCATAGTCATAGTGATGCATTGTTAATACTGTGCGTTGTAGTTTTTTGTGTAACATTTTTGACTTCTAGCATCAAGTTTTTGAAAGTTCTAGAAATTTTTCAGAAGGCTAAATATTTGGTCGGATATTACGTAACTAATAGGTACCGTTTTAGAATACAAATCGTCACGTCGCGCTGGGGTAGGTCGACCAATGACTGCCATGACACGCGCCACGCAGGCTAGTATGCACGCAGCAGCTCGCCCGCTCGCCTCCACCGCTCAGTTCTCTGGCTCTGACTAACCATCATCTCTCTTCCTGCAGTACTGGTCATCATCATCGTTGTTCTGACGTCTGGTCAGTCACTGGAGCGTCGTCGATGACTGCGAGCATACAGTCTGCAGTATAGCAGTGCTGAGACGAGAGGTCATGCGAAGGGCGGAGTGGACTGGATGAGTTGCTGCTGCTAGATGGTGGAAGGATGAGTTCGTATTTCATGAACTCGTTGATGCAGTGCTACAACTGCAGTCACCAGGTGGCGTCCATGTACCCGGCGACTGGAAGTCAAAACTTCGACGTCTGCCGCTGTGACGCTGACGTCAACCACGCTGCCGCTGCAGCAAACGTTTTCTCGACGTCATCGTTGTTTAGCCGCCGACATCATCAGTTGGCGCAGCACAGATCGCGACTCCCAGCGCCTGAAGCCTCTCAGGCAAACTGTTGCTGTCCTTCTTCTTACTCGTATCTCGGCGTAGCGCCATCAACTATGCCCGAGTGTCGCCATTCCACCCCGGCCGTCAGCGCTGGCCGAGCGCTCGTCGACGCACCATCAACGTCTTTCATGCCGACCAACAAACTGTCGCCCGTGTTACCGTATGACGCGAAAGTGGGACATCATCCAAGCCGACACGCCGCAGAGATGACGTCGCCGTCCAACGGCTACAGTGAAGTCTGTCGTCAGCCGCTCTACACCGACAGCAGCCGGTCATCATTTGTAGTCCCCACGTACAAAGTCGAACGACCTTCACCGCCCGCGACACCGAGCACAGAACCCCACCAGGTAGACGCCACAGAGCCGTGGAACTCCGCACTTCATTACAACGAGCTGGATATTAGCACAGACAAAGCCCAAAACGACGGGCAAGTGTCAGAGAAAAACGACGATAAAATATTGGAACCATCAAAGAGTTGGCAAGACAACGCGGTGACTGCAGACAGCAACGCGTTGACGAGGACTTCGACAACGATGACGACTGCACCAACACATCAGCAGCAGGCGAGCCACAACACGAGCTGTGATATCAAACAGACGCAGTTCGGTGTTGTATATCCCATCTACCCTTGGATGACCCGAGTCCACAGTACACACGGTAAGTTCCTAACTTCGCTCTTGAACGATCGCGATATGAATATTTGTTAATGTGCACGCGTCGCAATTTTAAACACTTTTGTAGCACGCATTTATTCTACTTGCATTTTATTTCTTGAGGAGAAGAGACTTTGTTATTATTATTATTATTATTAAACATTAAATATACACAACTTTATCTAAACACAAACTAAGAATTGGATTAATATTATGATAAACGCACCTACTGTAATTAAATCATATTGTCATAATCAGACATAACCATCATTATATAACGGTAGTGTTTACAGTTAATTGTAAGCTTAATCATAAAATTATAATATGGGACTCAATACTAATTTTTAGAAATAATTTTTAATGGCTATTTTATTCATTTGTTTGAATTTAAGTACGTAGTATTTTAATACACTTTTTAATTTTTTTTTCATTTTTTAAATTCTAATTAACATTCTCGTTAAAACATTTTGTAGAATTTTTTTTACAGTTTTATATTTATAGTTATTACAAGCCTTTAAGAAGACTGCTAAATAGCTAATAACAAGTAATTGAGGAAAGCTCACATGACGCGCGACAGCTGCGCTGATCCCACCGGGGGATCAGTATGCAACGTGCACTAAAATAGTAATGCGTTTTAAAAAAGTAACAAATTTAATTAGGCTTACGTGCGGATGAGTTCTTGAACTTAAGACATCGAAACTCAAGCGGTTAAAATTTACATTTAATATTTCATTGCGTTGTTTGCGCCAGTTGTTTGCGTCAATGTTTAAAAAAATTCCTACGCAAGTTGTCCTGGTCTATCTCTAGTAATTTATGTGTAGTTAACTTTTAAAATATGCGTCGCAACCTAAAATCGCAAAAAGCTCGTTTTTGGACCTTAAGATAGTTCAAGATCATCAATGTTGGTATTCCTTATAAGAGCTCGTCAACAGTATACTTGTTACAATTAGCGGCAAGTCTATTTCTATTAATTTTGCAAATGTTTTCACGCTAAATTGGTGGATATTGGCAGAAATCGCGCATTTTGAGAGGGTACCAATATTTGACTCCCCCATACAGAAAGACCTAGGGAAAAACTCTATCGCAACAAACCTTAAAATAAGTTTTAAGGTTTAAGGTCCTTTAAAGTCGTCGATGTTAATACTTTTTAAAAAGCTTGTCACCAGTAGTCTTGTTATAACAAGCAGCAAGTCTGCCTACCTGCAACCGTTTTCATACTATAGGAGTCGATGGCCGTAAAAACGATTTTTGGGGCGTACTCTGCTTTGACGCCCTCGTTCGAAAAAAATCTCCTCAGCCAGCGGCATGAAATTTTGTCGCAGTTTACGGTGAAAAGTTCATAATCTCAACTTGCACCGTTTTGATAGGCGCACAAGCGTAACAGCCGACGGACAGACAGACAAACAGGCAGACGTCTCTACAATAGGTAGGATGCGCATATCATAGCTGTCGCGCGTAAAAAAAACAGCGACATAGGCCTAACGTGATAAATTAGTGTGTAGCAGCTCGGACGAAAAGCAATAAGGTCTGTAGATATAGTACTAATTGCGAGTTTAGTCTGCAATGCAGTTCGTACACTTTCACAACTGCAAGTTTAACACGAGTTTTAAATTTTTCCAGAACTGGCCTTTTAACTATCGTAGAGGCGTCTGTCTGTCTGTGTGTCACACAGTGCAGCCTTATTAAAACAGTGCAAGCCAAAAACGAAATCATCTTTTTGGCTGCCACAAGGACTCCAGTTTATTGTGACAAAATTTCATGCAGCTGGGCGAATGGATTCCCCCTCCGAACGAAGGCGTCAGAGAAGGTATCCCTTCTAAAAGCGCCTATTCCACTGCTAACACGAAAACGATTGCAGATAGGCACGGACTTGTTGCTTACACGCATTGCTGACAATCGTTCGGAAGGGGGAATTTTAATGTCAATGAGATTGAACGATCTTGAACCCTTAAAATAGAGGGTTTTAGTAATTTTTGCGATTTTCGGCTTCGATGCCGATTTTGAAACTAAATGGCGTTGAAATGGCTGGAGATAACAAAGAAAATTTGCGTATGAAATTTCGAGCATTAAACGTAGATCTTAACAATGCAAGTTCCAATTCTTTAAGTTTAATGAGTCCGCACGATGCGTCAAATTTGGATATCTCTTCAAAATGCGTGCTTTCTGGACTATCCACTAATTTAGCATGAAAGCGGTTGCAAATAGACACAGACTTGCTGCTTATCGTAACAAATACTGCCGACGAGCTTTTAAAGGGTACGAAAACTGATGACATTAAACGACCTTGAAATTTAAAAACACGGTGATTTTTTTTCGCGATTATAAGTTATGAAGCATATTTCAACAGCAAATTACGCTAACACCGAAATTACTAGAGCTATAGAAAATTTTTGGCATTAAGCGTAGATTTTAACCGTTTTATAGTTTTGATCTCTTGGGTTTGAAAAATCCCTGGCGAGGCTTCAAATTTGGATACTTTTTCAAAACGCACTATTATTCTATTGCACGTTGTACACCAATTCCCCATCCCCAATGCTGTCACGCGTCAGGTGAGCTTTGTTCAAATTACTCGTTCGACTAACGTTGGGTTATGAACTTATGGCCAAGTATTCTGCCGCGTGCAGATGCACGCGTACGTGAGTGTCATCGGCAAAAATAGGCACAATGTCTGTAAAATGTTGGAGAGAGACTGTCGTACGTGACTCGAACGATCGCGACTATTTACGCGTGTGCACCGTCCGTCCGGCCGCGTACGTTGTATCAGTTCCTGATACGCAAATAGTTGGTCACGCGCACCCATATCTGCTTTGCTTTGAATACGACTGTACCGGTACGCACTCCGACGCAGTTTTTATGCAAATATTTAACCCTGAAAACATACAATGACACATCCACCGGGTGAATACGGCGAAAGTTCTCTATAGACCCAGTCGCCTAGAAATCGTCGTCGTTAAAGCCTAGTTTTCATCAACGCAGTGCCCGCAACATACGCAACGCAACGAATGCAAGAATAAACGACGTTTCTATTCTTGCGTATTGGTCCTTGTGTCAGCTGCGTTTGTGGCCTACTTTTTGCGTTGTTTGCGTCGGTTGCGTCGAAAAAATAGGCCTATGCTAGAGCCTTGCGTTGCGTGAGTGGCGTTGGATGTAACCAGGCTTGACGTGAAACGAGACAGTGAGAAAGTGAAATAATATGAACCTAGGCAGTGATTACATGTAAAATAAAATAAAAACATTTTCATCAATAATTTGCAAATGTTTTGTGTTTTATTGTGTTGTGTAACCAGGTTTTTTTCGTTAAAATATTTGCAAAAAATAGCACGACTGCTCATAACTTGTGGCTGTGTACAAAATAAAAGTTGTCGGCGTTAACGCGCACATTTAAAATATTTTGCACATGTTCCAAAAAAGTTTGCAACAATGTTTCTACACGTGGTTACAGCTGCTGTCAGGTGAAACGGCGACTTAGCCTAAATAATTCTACACTGTATCCGGAAAAAGGTAACCCCTTGACATCGTACAATAAAAATGTCAAATCTAAACGAATTCAAATAAAATTTCGTACGATTAATCCACAATAAATTATTTTAAAAATCACCGAATTTCGTTTAAAAATATTATTTTTGAGCGGAGTTACGAATTGTTGAATATCGATATCAAAATATCACCGTTACCAATGGCGTTACATAAGTAAGCCCTGCGGTTAATGTACATTTTCGTAACTCTAACAAAAAACACCCGATTCTAGCAACATTCTGTATCGACAATGCATTATTTATTGGCAATCAAATCGCAAAATTTCAAATATATCTGTCAAAGCAAACAATAGTTACAGCAACTTTTGTGAAGTCACCTCTAAACACTTCAGTTTCAGGTCTTTGGTGTCTGGCGTAATCCACAAAAACCTGAAACTGAAGTGTTTGGGGGTCACCTCACATAAACCACTGTAACTATTGTTGACTTTAGCGGATTTAAATGAAATTTGGCATTTTGATTGCCAATAGATGGCGCATTATTAATGCATAATTTCGCTGAAATCGGATGTTTTTGTTAAAGTTACAAAATTGTATAATAACCGCGAGATTTACTTATTTAACGCCATAATGGTAACTGAGATATTCCGTTGTCGATATTCAACAATTAATAACTTCGCTCTAAAATAATATTTTTGAACAAAATTTAGTGATTTTTTAGTAATTTATTGTGGTTTAATCATACAAAATTTCATTTACATTTCTTCAGATTTGACATTTTTATTGTACGTTGTCTATGGGGGTTAGGCCTACTTTTTTCCGGACACAGCGGTCATTTCTATTGCCGGTTGTCGGTCGTTTTGAAAATCAGTTTTTGTCTCTGAGTGCTAGACCGACGGTCTCGTGATATAATGCCAATACTGAGGTCACGTTTTTGTTTATTATGCGGCCGTCGGTCTCAGGAGGCCAGATCGCGGGTCTAGACCATCCGTCTGCGCGTTTATTTGTCCGTCCGTATCAATCTCGTATACGGGCTCTTAACTCGAAAAGAAAAAAAACAAAAATTGTGTGAACGTTCGACAGAGCAGGAGTAATAGGTGTGCCAATTTTCAGCTCAAAATGTCAAAAGGCCAGGAGCAGAGCGCTGAGAAATCCATCTTTCTGCAGATCCTCGCGTTTCGCGCGCAACAAAGTTTTTTCAACGGTCGCGTAATATGTCAATAATAATGTCAGCACTGTGCCGACAAATGCAAAGCGCAGTTAATCAGTTATGTATAAAAATAAATTAGCAAGACTGCAGGGTGTGTTATAATGACGACAATGATGACGTTGTCGGTGACGTTGCGGTGCTGATACGCTGCGTGTGCAGAGGGCGGTGCCGACGGCAGCGACTCCAAGCGGACTCGGACGTCATACACGCGCCATCAGACGCTTGAACTGGAGAAAGAGTTCCACTTCAACCGCTACTTGACGCGCCGGCGCCGCGCCGAGCTGGCCGACCAGCTGCGCCTCAGCGAGCGACAGATCAAGATCTGGTTCCAGAACAGACGCATGAAGTGGAAGCGCGACTACAGGATGGAACAGCTCAAGGCGCGCTCACTGGCAGTGGCGGCGAGGAGCCTGGAGCCCTATAGCAACGCACTACACCCACCGCCGTCACGTTATCACCCCCCGCTGGCCGTCCAGTCCACATCCAGTCCAACAGCTCTTTACCACGGTTCGCGTCTCAGTCACGACGAAGTTCAGCATCAGCCACAGCAGCCGCAGTACCAGCAGCAGATGCGGCGCTTCTGACATCGTCGTACAATGCTACATCATGCCTGCTAGTTGTGATTCTAATCGCCGTGTATATTTCGTGTATTTGCCTTCGATTAACATGTTGTATATACAGATAGGTTATACGGACCCAAATCACCCAATAGTGAACTATCGGTACAAGAAAAAACAAACAGGCCTACAGGCCTACAAGTCGATTAAGAATCGTGCTTCCGTTCGCAGCCGGTAAAAATTACGAACGGGGGGGGGGGCGGCGGAATTTTTTTATTATTATTTATCTTTCATGAGGTGTCATGTAACATTACCCAACAACTCATAAAAACAAACTGACACACTAAATAATATTCTCGAGAATTTAAGCAGAGGTACCGCAACATTTTGAGCTAGATGGAGACAGTATTTCTCAGAAACATTTTGAAAATAGCCTATACTGAAAACTGCGCTGATATTTCTTGAGATCCAATAAAAATTTTAGTGACGCAGGTTTTTTTCTAGGGACCGACGGCACACGGCAACCGGAAGCACGCATTTTTTCTTAGGCCTAATCGCTTACTGGCCGTGCCATATAGTGCTCACCTCTTGTTGGGTCTCGGCTTTACGCTATGACCCGCCCCCATCTGTCCGTCTGACGTAACAATTTTACTACCATATAGCCTAACCATGGGCGGCGCCAGAGGGGGAGCAGGGGCAGCTGCCCCGTGCTCTTGCCTTTGCCCCCTGGTTACCTCCCTTTTAGGAGAAATTTTGATAGTGATAAAGTAGGCCTACCGTCTGCCTCTGGTAACCATACACATGCCAAGGTGTGACTGATTAAACGTCATAGCTGCAAGACAACTTTTGCCTTCTAAAAATGAAAAAAACAGGCAAATTTGCGGCCACCATTGAATGTCCAAAAGCTAAGTGTTTCAGCTTCAGTAGGGTTTCGCCCCATGATCCCACCGACCAGGGTCTCTGCCCCAGGACCCCGCTGTCTTTTTGATGCGCACAACAAGTAAATAACGTCGACATTTGGCCCACACAAAAAATGATTACTCTTTTGTGCTCTGGCTCTTGCCTCCTTTTGTTCTCCAGCTTCAGATTCCTATCGCCGCTCTTGTATTTAACAAGCTTAAAACTTAACAAGCTTAAACAGATTCCAACGGATGAACGCAATGAAAGTAGACTTATATCGATCGTGTCTGCAATCAGTAGGAGGCTACTGTAGCCTATATTATGTCATGTGCATCTTAAGCCCTGTCTATAGCGAACGAACTGAGATACCATTTGCAAGTTCAGACGGCCCTGAACATTTCAACTTGAACAGTAAGCTGCAGCTGCGTGCCAGTTTAGTTTAGTTATCGCTAATTTGTGTCCTCCTTTACTTCTTTAGCGACAGGCGGGTCTATCGGTATATAATGCACTTAATACCGGTTTATTCTGAGCGACTTTATAGCAGCTGTTTGATAACAAAGAGTTGATCAATGTCATTGTGTCCGGAACTCCGGATCGTCTGTTGCCACTTAGTGTTTCATAAAAAGGCGCCCTTTTCCTTTCTTTCATAATTCACTCAAATGATGATCAATTTGCACGAAATTTTCACAGAATGTAGCTGAAGAAACTATAATTCGAAATATTTTGACAAATTATGGCTGATAGTTGCTAAACAGCTGCCCTGCTTTGATGGTGAACTACATCTGTCGATGTTTTACCATTGCAACCACAAAAGAAAGCCCAAAACGATCACTTTCACGCACTTGTGGGGATAGCTTGACTTTCACATCTTCCAGCAAGACAGTGCACCAGCACACTGCATGCGAGATGCCTATTTCATGCCACCATGTTGCTTAGCGTGCTGACACGATTAACATTTTTCATCAGTGAACCACATAAAGTTCACCATCGAAGAAGGGTAGCAACTGACAGCACCAGTTGAGACAGGCAAGCTTGTACTCACGACAGTTACGACACATTATGACGTCAGCGTTTCGTCACGACTAACAAAGAATATTCAACTATCAGCCACATTTTGTCCAAATATTTTGAATCGGAATTTTTTCACTTTCATCTGGCAAAAATTTCGTGGAAATTGATCATCATTTGAGTGAATTACAAAACAAAGAAAAAGGGCGCTTTTATGAAACACTGTGTACAGAAAAATAGGCCTACATACTCATTAAATTAAATGTTAATTGTTAAAGTTCTGTGAAATTCAGAATCCATCGCATTGCCTTTGTATCTACTCAGTTAGTCACCTTTGCCCTAATCAGTCTCCTCCTGGACATTCATATTATTTCAGGCATCACTCGTTGTCCTGTTATACCCCGTTTACCCGATCAAGCAATCATCAAGCAAATATCGAGCAATTAGAGCACACGTCGTGCACGTGTATTTTGAATGTGTTTGCTGGACGTTTCTTGATCGTGTAAACGGGGTATTAAGGTGCGTACAGAGCGACGTAATTGAACTGAATTAAACTAAACTGACAGTTTATGACGAACTGATTAATGGCCAAGCAGAGCGAGCTCACTGGTCATTGGTTGACTCGTAGGCTACGTTAGACGGTGCCTATACTGTAATGCATTACTGCTTGCCCATTGGTCAGTTTGTCAAAATAACCATGTCATTTCAGATCAGTTACGTCGCGCCATATGCACCTTTACAGAGTCCACTCCATAGTATACTACCTATGTAACAGATTTGTGTATACGTTTTCATAATCTTCGGCAGAAATACTGGTGTATCAGCAGTGTTTGTCGTAATTGCTACACTGAAGCCTACGGGAGAAGACCAGTAACTAAGATTATGCATTGGCAATTTGTGTTGCTGGAAAAATTATATATTTTATAGAAACTGCAATAAGTCACTACTGGCGCAAAATTGGATCTGTTGTCTAACTTGTCTTGCAGTAAAAGAACGACAACATGCAGCAGCCTATGGTCAGCAGTGATTTCTCTGCAGCGTGTGTCAACGTGACGCTGTTGCTGTGACGTTATCAGCTACGAAAAGCAATCAGAAAATGCAACAGTAATATTAATGGCCAAAAGCTAGAAATTTTTCAGCTTTACAGGCTCCAGCCCTGGACATCATTGGGGCAACCAATAAACAAAAGTTCCCAAAAAATATATTGTACACTAACTGCCATGCCAGCCTCTAAAATTTTTTCCCAGTCAGGCAGCTGCATGGATCTGTATAACGCATAGATGTAAAAAAAACGTTCAGAAAAAAATTTTAAAAACATTAAAAAGTAGCAAGAAAAAACGTTGAATAAAAAACGTTAGCCATTATTTTATTCAACCTCATGCATAATGCCTAATGCTGTAGGTGCAGTGTAGCTAGAACCGTAGAGAGGCATTGAGACGGAGATCTTTAGGCCCTGTTCAATTTCAACAACCGTGAAGTCACAAGACTCATCAGTCGACTAAGTAAACGACCACAACTTTTCGTTTCTGTGGTTTTAAAAGTGCGTCTTAAGATGCCAGTGAAATGCATAACACCTAATGCCGTAATAGGCTGTAAACGTTGATAAACATTTTTTTAAAAATAACGAAACGCTGAGAAAGTAAAAAAAAACGTTTAAAAAACATGGCAAAAATAAAAAATGTAAAAAACATTGTAAAAGTCTAAGTTTGCAAGAATATGACACCAATCTTCAAGCTAAGTTCCATATCTTTTCCACAACTTTTCAGACACAACTAGACAGTAACATAACAATGCATAAGAACTACAACACTTCCAGCAGCAATAGATCAACAGTAGCTGAAGTGAAGCAATTTAAATAAAGCAAAAATCCAAACAACAGAAAACAAAATAGAATGTTTCAAGATGTAAACAAACTATACTAATAAAGCAAAAACACAATCTACTTGGCCCACTAGTTCTGGAAGCTCTAAGAACTTTATGCATCTCAGGCAATTGCATAATCTGTCAATCACGAAATCTGCTATGAATACATACCACAAGTCTTGTTTGCATGAATTTGACACAAACCTTCAACCTAGGTTCTTTATCTTTTGCATTACTCAGACATCAAAGATAGTAGTAATAACAGTACATAGGACTTTCAGCAGCATTACATCAATAGTAACTTAAGTACCGGGTAAAGCAAAGAAAACAAAAAAATGTAAATAAAATAGAATGTTTTGAGATGTAAACACACTATACTAATAAAGCAAAAACGAAACGATTCACTTGGCCCATAGCATTAGAAGCACAACACTAAGTCCGTAAGTCTCAGAAGCACAACACTAATAACGCTAATTAAGTCTGTCCTGAAAACAACTGACATGGAATAACTGTCAGTGCACTGTTAATTGCAGCTGTTAACCAAATGTGTGACCACCATGACCAACGTCAGAGCCTGAACTGCTGCTGAAGAAGATGTATATTCTGCAACAGTACACATATATAACTGTTAAGCATCAAATCTAGATGATACTACCAGAGGTGGATTCAGGCATGTTACACCAAACAGGGGCCACAAAGATAAAAAAATGTTGGACAGAAGAAACATTCTCTAGCGTGTGAGGGCCTGTTCAGAATGTGCTCAGACACTTAAAAGTTCACCTGGTGCTGCACAATATTCTCCACTCTGGCACGGGGGTGGAGCTCTGCACACCATATTGCGAAATCTGAGTTTATGACATTACTTCCGCGGGAAACACATTTTACACACCGCTTCGTTTTTTAAGTTGACCAAACGTCAATTTCCTTTACTTACTCATTGTTGATTTTACCGCAGCGTTACGCAAATAACCTATGACGTCACATATGACGTCTAAACTAAGTGTCAACATTGTGTACTTTTTTGCAAATTTCGTTTTATTACACAGCTTTCTCCGTGTAGGACAAGGTAAGTGCTTTCCTATATATTTGCCGAAATTCTTCCTAAGAAGTTTCCAAAGAAGTTTTGAAAATTGCGCACCCTTTCTCAAAATCTTCTTTGGAAGATCTTCTCAAATTCTTCCAAAGACATTTTCCAAAAAAGTTTCGAAAATCCACATACTTTCTTTGGAAAAGAAGTCTTCCAAAGATCTTCCTAAGAAGTTCAAAAATTTGGCCCCTGGTAGACAAATAAATAATGATGTATTATTATTACCTGCCAGAAGGAATACCCAGGTCACTGCTGATTTTGTCACAGACTTTCTTTGAGAACTCCTTATTATTGATTTTTCCAATGTTGCCAAAGAAGCACACTGCACATGGATCAGTGGAGCCTCCAAATGACATCACCTGATCAGGGTTCACTGCGACAGCCACGTACTGAAAACACAATTCATCAATACATGTACTTAAAACGCACGATGCTACAACGGCGGAAAATCTGCCGCGCTAAGTGCCGTCCATTTGCTGGAGCAGCGGAATGGTACTTGTCCGTTGTCACTTGCACTCAAATTATTATTGTTAGGCCTAATGCTAACCATAACCTTAACCCTGACCTTGAAACTAAACCTAACCCTAACTCTGATCATAACCTGAGCCTTAGCCCTAATTTCCACCGTTCCAGCAAGTGGATGGCACATAGCGGGGTGGAATTTCCGCCGTTCGAGATTTCTTCATTTAAAACAGTAAATTTTACTTCCACCGAAATTAAGTTTAATCTATAGAAAGACTGGATGGACAGAGAGACAAAGTAACAGATAACACGACATCTCCTGTGCCTTGCTTCCATTGCAACTGCATGCCCAGCATCGATTATCAGAAAGTAGGACCGAACCCCCCTGGACATAACCTCCCCTAGGATGAAACCTCCCCTCTTCCGCCGGGGTAGGATGGAACCCCCCTGGCACAAACTAGGACAGAACCCCCCCGTATTAACAGACAGCATTCTGTCGTGTCCGCATAATTTAAGCAAGACTTTGTTATCGTTACCAATACTAAGACTTGCGTTTATTTACAAACATCAAAACCAAGCATATGTTTTGCAACGTAAAATAATTTAACATGACACAGTTAAGTAGAC
>Ga0209671_1005826_pt1 | contig 12533 bp, 10 predicted proteins | sample WorMetHERISLAND2_2_FD_187401 | JGI IMG/M metagenome (GOLD analysis project Ga0209671, IMG submission 187401) | Marine gutless worms symbiont microbial communities from Max Planck institute for Marine Microbiology, Germany - Olavius geniculatus... | ecosystem: Host-associated > Annelida >... | reverse complement strand
ATTTCAAGAGTGAATTGCACCGAACTGGCTGGAAATGGACCTGGACAACCTGCATATGACACTTTTAGCATAGAACGTTCATTTTTAAGAATCTAAGTTTTGATCTCTTAAATTCAAATGATTTTATGTATGGAGGCCTTAGATTTAAGTACTTTTCAGGATGTATTAATATCTTATTGCTGTAGGCCTACACTGATTGCGAGAGTGGCAGGACCGCTACTATAGTGCATCATGTGAGATTTGCTCAAATTACTTTTGTCTGCTTTCAAAGAATCAGTGAAACAAAACTGTAGGCATCAAGTCTGTTAAGCTGCAGTATTTCTAAATTAGTTCTCATGGTTACTAGGCCACTGAACGTGCCACTTTGTTAGGCTGCCCATCTGCAAAAGCTGCGCTACTCCCATGTTCGACAGATTTGAGATAACTTTTGGTGTACTTGGTGCAATAACAACAAAAAATCTGAGCTAAAGCCCATGAGAGGCACGAGAGCCCATAGCTGTTCCTGTTTGCAGGTAATCTTGGTCTATCTCCATCCATTTCGTCGCAATTCACTCTTTTGCAGCCAAAAATCGCCAAAAAATCACTAAAACCTCTATTTTTAAGGTACAAGGTCATCAAAGTTTACAACACTAAGAAGCTCGTTACCAGTGCTTGTTATGTTAAGCAGCATGTCTGTGCCTATCTGCAACCATTTTCATGCTAGACAAGTGAACAGCAAATGATTTGAGATAAATAAACCACTTCTTAGAGGGGTATCCCTCTTTATGACACCCGCATGCACAGGCCTCCTTGAACCTAGAAGGTCCTGACTTGGATTGCTAAAATCTACATTCAATGCTGAAAATTTCATATGCAGGCTGTCTTGGTCTATCTCCAGCCATTTTGGCGCAATTCACTCTTGAAATGCATGTCGCAGCCCAAAATCGTGAAAAATCCACTAAAACCCTTAATTTTCCTGGTTCAAGGTCATTCAAGGTTATCAATGTTGACATTCCTAAGAAGCTCGTCGCCAATGCTTGTTATGATAAGCAGCATGTCTGAGCCTATCTGCAACCATTTTCACATTAGATGAGCCAACATTGGTAGAATAACACCTTTATCAAGGGGGTGCCCTCTTTCCCCCTCATTCGTGGGGACCCCCTTCACCCAGTGGCATAAAATTTTGTCATGAAATACTAGAGACTCTAGGCTATCATACAGTGAAAAATCGAAGTCTCTATCTTACCTGGTCTTGCAACAGTACCGGGATGTGACAGACACCAGGACAGAATTACCATAGCTAATACGCGCTATAGCTAGCTATGCTAGCTCTCGCATGTAAAAACGGTTGTCTCATGTACACTCACTTAAAATCAACACTGCACTTTAGCGTAGGCTACTGCGACCGTGTTCACCAGGTGGCGTTGATAGGGATGAACTTTCAACCCCTTAAGTAAGGTGTTTACCCAGTCCGACTCATGGCACTGGACAGCCTCTAGATTTAAATTATGAACTGTTGAGCAATATCACACGGAATGTCACATAATGAAAATTTTTTACTAATGCTGCTCCCATCCCTACTGCAAATGGAAGCACAAGAAGAGAATGTCTGTAGGCAAGAGTGAGAATGTCTGACCGAGCGAGACGATTGGCGCTGCGGGAGGTACACTGTTGTCAACCACGAAGCCAGGCACTGATGTTGGTATCACACCTGTCAGTCACACACACAGACACAATTAGCCAGGGCTCATTCATCATTTGAGTTGGTGGCATGGCGTAGTTGGTAATGCGTCTCGGATGAGACGAAGTTACTCTACGCCGTGCCCGGTTAGTACTTAGATGGGTGACTGTCTACAGTACGGAGCCAGCCAACTAGGTCGACTCAGCCTTCTACCCTCCGTAGGATGCTACGGATGGTAAAATGAGTACTGGCGGTGGTCAAGGCCATCGCTATGGAAGAAACAGCGAGTTCTACGCAACAGTAGGCCCTGTGGCCAGGACTGCAAGTATACTGATCCAGTCGGTTAACCCGGCCGACTTGGGCTGTATGCTAGCATAATTGGGCTTCGCCCTCGCCGGCTCAAAGTGCCGTCAAGGGGATGAGCTCCCTCGCAATGGACCTAGCTGTCTATGCGAAATCTTCTTCTTTTTCTTCTTCTTCATCATAGCTATGGATCTCCACAGTTAGAGGTCGCCATAACAGGTGCAGGCAGGCCTAAGTAAACACAATTCTGTAGCTTGCATACTTTTACATCTCTTCCAGAACCAATGCATAACTTGATTATCCTCAACCTAGCCTCAACTTCTACCCTGACCCTAGCCGATGGTGATCTACACAGCTTACGTCCGGTACCATTGACTTGTGCAGCGATAAAGTTCATGCGCTTCTTGTGCGAGTTAATTTAGTTCCATTCAAAAAAAATAACGTCACTGTTCTCTAGAATGAGATTTATACTGCTAATATTTATCGTAAGTTGATGCGAAATAAAAATGCAAACCTTCAAAAAAGTTGACTTTTATTCAACCTCTTGTATAAACGTTGCCATGCATAGAGCATAGATATGTACAAAGTTTTATAAATTAACTTCCGGCAACTTGATGCTCAGTATTTTCAAAGTAAGTAAAGTCTTATATGTAGCGGATGAACTTGTGGTTAAACGTGTTACTTATTCATTCTATACACAAAAATTTTGCATGAGTGGGATCCAACTCTATGGTACTTTGTAATCATTGCAAAAACCTTCATTAAATTTGACTTTTTGCCATATGTAAGACACATCGGTACAAGGTTGCTATGAATATTTGCGACATTTGTAATTAACTACTGTGAAATGTACAATGTGTCCCAAAAAACATCCCCAACACTTTCGACTGTAACTTGAACACCAATTTTTAGATTTTAATAATTTTTGATACAAATATTCCTGACACAACTTGCCATCAAACGACCGTTCAGTTTTTCATTTCATCCAATGTATGCTTTTGCACTATCTAGGGAAAGCAGATCAAGCAAAATATGTGGTAAAATAAACAGAAAACCCGAAAAACATCACCGACATTATCGATCGTAACTTGAATAAGGATTAGCAGATTTAAATAATATTTGGCAGAAATATTTTTGACACAAATGGCTATTAAATAAGTGTTTTAGTTTCCATTTCACCCTACGTCTGCTTTTGCACTACCTGGAGAAAGCAAACCAAGCATAATATGCGTTACAATAAACGAAAATACGTCAGTGAATTTCATCTATGCTAATCTGTGGGCCCCAACAGCAGGTCCATTACAAGGTTTGACTGTCATGCAGCAGTGTGTTTACCAGATAAAGTTTAAGAATGTTTGTGAAATCAAGAAGTGACTGGTACAGCCTGTATTGGTCTGGAGCAGAACATTATCGATACTGCTGTCAATAAATGGAGAAAACGTCTCCTTGCCTGTGTTCACATACTGGGCCAATGCTTCAAGCAATTTTACTGCATACAGTTGAAAAATGGACAACTGAATGAAATGTCAGCCATGGTGTCAGAAATCTGAACAAAATATGTTTTTACGCGTTATGTTAATTAAGCAATCATATCACATTGGATAAAAGTGGTAATTCGCTGGTTGCATTTTCCCCAGGTAGTGCAGAAACAAACGTTGGGTGAGGTGGGAAACTAAACAGTCACTTGATGGCAAGTTGTGTTAGGAGTATTCATGCCAAAAATTATCGAAATCTGATGGTTTGTTTTCAAGTTACAGTCAAAAATGTTGGGGATGTTTTTTTGGGGACACAGTGTATATATTGTACAGCTTTGATGTGTATTGTCTCCGCACAGAAAAAACCTCACGACGCACAGCATCAGATACTGAATATGACACTGTGTGCCATGGCTACCCTGACCCTAACCACTGTAAACAGAATAGTAGCTATAATTGTCTTCAGCTATGGTGGCCTTTGGCTACGACGGTCCATCTATTACACGCAATTGTCTGCACTGTCTTTGGCGAATGTCAACCTTTAGCAGACAGCAGTATGCATTAAATACTAGCTGTAATGATAACTGAATGAAGTGTCCAAGCAGACAAGAACTAATAGGCAGTGAAGTGATAAGTACCAAGGATGGCCTGTGGAGGAACAGCGGGTTGTGACGTGACGGGCTGGTAATGTGCAGCAGGCGGAGGTAAGCTTGAGTCTAACAGCACGGCCGGACCTGACAACACAGCGATACTGTCAATCAGACACTCAGCCAGTACAATAGTCAGTTTGTCGATCAGTCAGCCTAACAGTACGGCCAACCTGACACCTCGCAGTACCATTCATCAGTCAGTTGCTACGTGTCTGTCACTCAACCTATACATCAGCCTTCCGCCCGTCCATCTACACTGTGTCCGAAAAAAAGTAACCCCCTAGACATTGTATAATGGAAATGTCAAATCTGAATGAATCTGAATATAATTTTGCACACTTATTACCCAATAAATTGCTAAAGCGATCGCCAAATTTCGTTGAGAAGTATTACATTATAGCGAAGTTATTAATTGTTGAATATCGATAACAAAATATCTCTGTTGACAAGATTCATACAGTGAGGTCCTTGCCATATAGAAAAGCAACGGTAATTATGCACTGATAAATAATTGACAATAAACAGCAAAGAAAGCAGGCCAAAGTTCTTGGTGCTTCTGCAGTAACTATAACAGATGTCAATTATCTGCTGACATTATCAGCACATATGCATCAAACAGACCTAGAGCATTTTATCTGTTTCTGAGTTTTCCTCCAATAATAATTCATACAATAGACAATGCCTTAATGCCAAGACTCAACTCGCAACATATGTAGCTCCAGAGAATGCTGCTGCTACTACTAACGATAATACTACCACTACTACTACTACTACGATTACTACAACTAGTGGAGTACCTGGCGGTGCAATGGCAAGACCAAGCTGAGACGGTGCAGCGGCAGCTGCAGCTACAGGCATCACAGACAAAGATGATGCCAACGACGAACCAACCAACAACGCTGTAAATACAACCACACATCATTATAATAGCAGCAGCAGCAGCAGCAGCAGTAGTAGTAGTAGTAGTAGTGCTTGTAGCTGTACTAGTAGACGAGGCCAGAGACGATCCAACCAACAATGCTGCACATACAAACCCATGCCAAATGCCACTCTAGCAGTGTAAGTACCAGTAGTAATAGCAGCAGTTAGTAGTTGTTGTTGAACTAGCAACAAACCAACCAGCAATGCTGCAGATACAACCACACACCAAACGCCACTGTAGTAGTAGAAGCAGCAGCAGCAGGAGTATCGTTATAGCAGACAAGACTGGCGACGACTGACGAGCTGACTACTGCGTACAACCAGACACTATAAATTACAAACCCGACACCATCACTCATTACTCACACATACCACCAGGGAATGCCACACTACAAGTACTCCGCAAAGTAGTAATATAGACCCAATGACGACATGTCGGTGCATCCTGTGGGCCCTAAGCACAGCTGCGGTTACTGCAGGTCAGTAAACGATATCATTCTCATCATCACACTGGTGCAGCCTCATTATCACTTCCGAAAAGTCTTACTTTATCTAACCCACAGACAGGGGCATTCAAATAAACTCCTTGTTGGCCGAAAACAGAAAATGCTGCATTAAGCAACAAAAAGTGTCACCACCAAATGCAATTTTGGAGCACAAAAAGTATGAAAATGTGTTTGCATCTGAAACTTTGCCTTGGACCTCCTGGGGGAGCTTCCACCTGCAGATACCCTAGCAGGATTAACTGAGAGAGCTGTGGCATGCATTTTATAGTTGAGTTAAGGGACTCAAAACATACACAGGAATACATGAGAAGGGATATGTCATCAAAGGGTCATTGAAGTGAATTTCTGGGCCCCCATGTAGTGTAGCACCCCTGCAATACGCAAAGCATGACACTCCACATCGTGTTCTTCTCCGCAGACTCCTCAAGACTCACCGCCTGCAATCCGCTATCAGCCCTTATGATACATCAGCAACCAGGCTCTACAATATGTACATTAGTACTACAGCACACTCACTCACTGTCAACTAGCAACAGCATCACAAGCCTGTCAACCTGTGACACACCAGCTACAATAGGTACATCAGTTGTACTAAACTGCACACACTGGCAAAGTCTAGCAACAACACCGCTATCAGAATGGTATAGCTGCCTGGGACATGTGACCACCAGCAAACAACTGCACCTATATATACATCAGTACTACAGCCTGTCGCCGACTCTGCACATTATCAACAATACAGCCAATACAGCAACATCTGCTGAACATTCTTCTTAACATGGTAAAAATTTCATCGCAGCAGAAATCATGACCGGACTAACAGCAGCATCATAAGCCAAAAAAGCAGGGGTAGAAACTTGAAATTTTTTGACACACAGATGCAAATTTCCAACAAGAAAAGAAAATTTGCCAATGGGCTGAAAATGAGGGAAAAGGGAGAACAAGCCACCACTGCTGTGATGTCACTGGATATTAAATAAGTAAGGGCAGTGCCAGAGTTCTAACAATACCGGCATTGGGTTACTGGGAATTGGCCAATATTCACCAGTACTGACTGCCAGACAATACTTTTACTGGCAGCAGTATACTGGCACTTACGGAGGTAAGCTTGCATGCAACAGCACAGTGGTCCAGTGGTTAGTCCAATGGACTCTTACCATTTCCCTTCCGCTTCAATCAAATCAGCGCCTAAACTAACATTACAGTATCGAGACTTCTTTATCTAGAAATTAAGTGATGCGACCAGCCGACTCAGCTGCTGCCACCTGCAAGAAACATGCTACCTGACGGATAAATGTATAGTATGCGGGAAGGAAGAGAAGCATAGTTAGAACTGTCGGTCAGTCCATTGGTCGGTCAGTCACGGATTGTCAGCAACACTACACGGCTGACTGAGCCATTAACTCAGCCGTGAGAACCTGCAAGAAATGGCCGAGTGTGTGATATCGTATCAGACGATGTCGATCGATGGTCGACTTACTCTGAGTTGGGACGCCGGTCACCAACGTAGCAGCCGACATCCCTGCTACCGGCGCTGCAGCTGCCGCCGCTACTAGTTCACGCTGGAACTCTGCATAGTCATGCTGCACCTGGGACAGACATCCAGACATACAGACACACACATGGACAGACAGGGAGACAGACAGACAGACACACACCAACCAGTAACATCATTCTGCTGAAGACGGTTTCATACATCGGCATCTTGAAGCGCACACAGACAGACACAAGAAAATACAGTCGGTCAACCACAGCAATGCAGCATACACCGAGCTGTCAGACCTTCAAATGCATACAACATCTGCAACAACATGACGAGACACAACTGCACATACCAGCAGAATATCAACTGTCAAGTGAAACCTATAACTGCTGCTCCTAAGAGATATGGACAAATGCAGAGCCAGACAGACATAAGGAGACAAACAGGCAAAAACAGACAGACAGACAGACAGAGACACACAAACAGAAATGTAAACATACATCCGGACAGACAAACACATACAGGACAAGTGGTTGTTTACACTAATTCAAAAAGGCACCATTTTTCTGCCTTTCAGCACTCAATCAAATGACGATAAATTTACACAAAATTTCACAATTATCACTCTTTGCCAATCACGAACGTGATGTAACAGTGACATCATGAGATGTGTTGCAACAACAACAAGCCTTCTCGTTCATCTCAGCCGGTGCTGTCAGTTGCTGTGACGCTATCCTGCTTCAACGATGGACTTCGTCTGGTTCACTGATGGTAAGCTACTAAAGTATGCTAAGACATGAACTCAAATGTTTCTCGAGCCAGGAACTCAACCATCTTACAATCTCGGAGTGCCAGTACACTGTCTTACTGGAACATGCAAAAGGCAAACTATCCCAGCATGTGCATGAATGCAATCGTTTTGGGCGTTTCTTGGAGCTGCAATGGTAAACTTCAATAGTATGTCATCAAAGAACCAGAAAAAGTTCACCGCTGAAGCAGGGTAACTGATGGCACCAGATGAAACAATTAAACTTGATGACACAGCAAATTTCATGCTGTCACCCTTATGTCACCAGTAGCAAAGAATATTTAACTGCCAAACTGCGTTCAAACATTGTGAATTACTGTGATTTGAGCCACAGACGTGAAAAAAATTCAAGCAAATTTATTGCCATTCGATGACGATATGAAAAACAAACAGCTCAGATCCTGCGTAGCAAACAGGGCATCAGCTTGGTGCATTCATCTCATAGAAGTGCTGTTGGCTTACATTTTGAGTTTAGTTGTACGACGTACGTTATACGCTGTTCACACGAGGCAGCTGGCTCTTGAAGCACATACCGACCCTTTTCAAATTTCTGGAAAAAAAACACTGCAGATCAATTCTTGAAATGAGAGTCCTTTGTGCAGCCGACAGTAAAGATTTTGTGATCTTCGCTCATCTCATTTTGATAGAAGTGCATATTGTGACCGGTGGACAGACAGACAGACACAAAGATGCCTCTGTCATAGCCAAGACAAAGCATCTGCATAGCAAGCTATACTGACACCTTGTAAAAATGGTGCCTCTTTTTCAATAAAACACCATACAGCTAAACAGTTCTGCCTCTGAAACACAAACAGTGTAAACGCATCACTGTGATTATCAACAATCATTCAAACACATTCACTCAGGCCAAAGAATTCCTGTAATTCTAGTTGCAGTCTGGTGACAAAGTACAAATGGAAAAAAATACATTTTTTTTTTAATTTTTATTTCATTCCATGACAGTCCATATGATGCTACATAACAGCTCATAAAAACAGTGACACACTAAGCAGAACGCTACCCATCAGAACTAAACTTAAAATACCGCACACTGTAACAGACTAGATGTAAACAGCTTAGTTTCAGTAAAACTTTGAAAGCAAACTCAAAACTGTACGCATGTTTATGATGGGTCAAATAAAAATTTTAAGGATGGAAGATTTATATCTGGCTACTGAGAACAGATTAAATGTCCAAGCTAATACATTAGTTCCTGCTTATACTTTTTGATTTTTGCCATTTTACATCAGCGCTTATACAACATTAAATGAATTGCTTGCAGTTTTTTTTATATATAATTACAAACCAGTGATTACAGCTGCATGTTCTACTGCCGAACAACTGCTTAACAACACAAACACTGATTTCGTTCTAGCTAACTTCAACAATAACAAGATGCTTTTTACTGTTACACTGAATGATTATTCAATGCTATGATGCTGTCAGTTTGATGTGCTATGCCTATGTAACAAAGTTGTGCTCCAACAATTGTGCAATGTGTTTCAGAGACAGCACTTGAGCAAACTAAATGATCGAGAGAAATGCCGAAAGTATCAATTAAAAGTGGGTGTTATGCTGCATAGACTGCCAGGCTGACAACAGCTGTCTCTGGGTCTAAGGCTGCGTTCACATAAACATGAGTACGAGTCCGGCACTGTACGGGTTCCCGTATACGAGATCCCACAAACACGAGCTTGTGTGTATTTCAATGGCGGCCGTTCACATACATACGAGTACGAGTTACCTGTAAATTTCACTCGTATGAACAGCTTCTGTGCAGGTCATGTTTTTATCCAACCCGTGCAAAGTAAACTACCCGTTAATAACAATAATATAATTTACAAAAGTTGTGGCATATTTGACGTCAGAACTGACATCATTGTAAAATTATTCATCATTAGAGGTGTGTGGTTGGTAAAATTATTAGCGATGTGATAGAATATTGTTGTTTTAATGATGAAGCACTTCCTCGATTCAATTTCATTCAACATGGCCAACACGCGTTGAGTTATGCGCTTGTACAAGTGACCGTGAACGCTTCACTCATACGAGTGAAGCTTCTACTGGCCATAAACAGAAACCCGGTCTCGTACAGGTACTCGTGTCTATGTGAATGCAGCCTAATAGCAGGAGCAACAAATGGTGATGGTGCTGCGCTTATTACTCATATTCCGTCTATTTTCTGCACTACTATTCAGCCAAACACGAATACACTATTCGGACGACTATTCCGACTGAACAGAATATTCGGTACAACCCTAAACACTACAGAGGAGATGATCGAACAGATTAAAAAACAGACACGCTAAACAACAAACAGACAGCCTGCCAGCTAAGCGGCTTCTCAGTGCAAGTAACAAACAAACAGATAAACAGACAGACAAACAGACAGACTGTGTGTATGAATGTCATCTACGGACCGTTTCAATGAGGTTCTTTGCTAGTTGCTTGGCATTGTGAAGACCTTGGGTTGCAGCATGCCTAAACACCACCAGTGTCAGACTGTTCACTCCATGCAAAACTCGTCACTTCACTCACTACAACTGCTAGAGTAATTGTTAGGACGCTGAACTTACAATCAAAGGGTCACTAGTTCGACTACAGGTTGGGTCGCTATCTACATGGATAAAGTCTGTGGACAGCTGAACCATCTACAGGGTGCGGCAAAAAAGTAGTCCCCTAAAGTTTTTCGCTGTTTTCTCAGCAACCATTTGGAATTTTAATTTGAAATTTTACAGGATTATTTACTGAAACGTACTACATATAACTGCCAAATAAAATGTGATTCTGTTGAAAAACGACGAAGTTATAGATCTTCTAACATGAAAGCCGACCGATTTTTCAGCTTTAAAAAATGTTTAAGCTAAAATACTATTTAATTTTCAAAAAACCGGTTGCCATGTTACTGCTAATAACGTAACACTAACGTTTTAATAAACAGTAATTTATTTTGTTTAGAAATTATCATTGAATTATTGTTCCTTTAAAGCAATCACCGGCTGCCCACCGGATTCACCTTCCAGCAGGACGGCGTGTCAGCATACATAGCGCGAAACACCACACAGCGCACAGAACTGGCTGTGGGCCAGCTGTCCAGATTTTATCATCACCAAAGACCAGTGGCCTCCAAATTCGCCGGATATGAACACAGTGGACTATCACTTGTAGGGTGCAATGTTGAAGGCTTGCCGTAAGCTTAAAACAAAGCCGAAGAAAATCGACGAACTCAAGCAAGCACTTCAGGTTATCTGGGGCAACCTGCCTCAGGAACTGATCGACAAAGCTGGGAAAGACTTCTCAAAGCGACTGAAGGCTTGTGTTGGAGCTGGCGATGGACACTTCGAATATTTACAGTGACAATGGAATTCTGGCATTTGATCATTAGTTAACTGTGTTGTTTTAACGATGTTTTTAAATTGGTGTTGTAGCTGGAACATTTTTGAATGCTGAAAAATTGGTAGGTGGTCATGTTAAAAAGTCTATAACTTCGTCGTTTATCAAAAAAATCAATTTTATTTGACAGTTAGATGTCTTGGTTTCAGGTTTCAATAAATAATTCTGCAAAATTTCAATTTAAAATTCCAAACGGTTGCTGAGAAAACAGCCAAGAACTTTAGGGCTCTACTTTTTTGGTGCACCCTGTAGACATATACTATATAACTAACACCAAGATCAACTCAGCCTTCCATTCCGCCAGCCTGGCTGAGATAAGAAGGAGGCAAATTCACCTGTTTTGGGTGGCAGACAACAATATAGTAAGTGACGCTCAGTAGCTTTAAGACATGATCTCAATGGAAAGCTATAAACACTCCGTAACTCCACTAAATCACTGTAGGAAACAAGCAACACAACATGCATCCACTGAGCCATAGAATGCACAGTGCACAACAACTACCGGTAATTTTCAAGTGACGTCCTTACTGCATATTCTGCATGCAGACAAATTTGCTGGTGAATTACTTACTTAAAAGATGACAGAGGAACAGCCAGCTAGACTGACTCCAAGTCGTTAATCCAATGCCTCACTCAAGGTCCAGCTCGACAGACAAACACCATATGCAGCTCCATTTGGACAGTTCTTGCAACCATTGGTTCGTCAAACCCAGTCAATGTCCAGTGTATTCCAAGACATGTGGGACTGGAAGGCAATACAGAAGCCGACCTTGAAGCCAAGAGAGGCACCACATTACCACAGTCTTCGGCACCCATGGATTTCATTTCCGCTTGCGCAACCGTCAAACGGCATCAACAGAAGTGTCGCTGATGACAGGTATCTCAGTGACACTCATGCCAGAACCCACGTGGTGCTCGCCGGCAGTGCAAACAAGTTCCAGCGCTGGCAACGCGACTGGACCAGGTACCAGCGCGTTACGGTGGCCCAGCTATACACTGGCCATTCTCCATTGTTGGCAGGATATCTCCATCAAATCGGGTGCCGGGACTCTGCCAGCTGTCCACATTCCAACGGTGCCAAGGAGACGGCAGAGCAGTGTCCAGCCCACGATCAGGCCTAAAGGGACATCTGGCCTAGAAGAAAATTTAACAACTCCAGTGGCTACCTATTGAATGGCGAATAAGATTTAAACTCGCCACCTCAACTTATAAGGCACTGCACACTGGCCACCCACCTTACCTTACTGATCTTCTGCAATATCATAAATCCTCAGTGTCCACGCGCTCTTCTACCAGTCAGTTACTTGCAATTCCACGGCATAACTTATCTTTTG
>Ga0209671_1005825_pt1 | contig 12533 bp, 7 predicted proteins | sample WorMetHERISLAND2_2_FD_187401 | JGI IMG/M metagenome (GOLD analysis project Ga0209671, IMG submission 187401) | Marine gutless worms symbiont microbial communities from Max Planck institute for Marine Microbiology, Germany - Olavius geniculatus... | ecosystem: Host-associated > Annelida >... | reverse complement strand
AATGAACACACATACGTAAATTTATGTTAATTTACTAAATTCCGTGAAACAAAAATTTCAATATTCCGTTAAACTGTGGTTATTCGACAATCGAATGAATTCAAGTAACTAAACTGTAGTTGCCATTCTATAAATAAGTAATTATTTCGATGATAGGCTAATAGATTTCCATGCTAGCTGTGACAACAGTTATTGTTAATTATACGTTTAAAATGTGTTTTTAGTTTTCTATATTCTATAGGCGGGGCCCCCAAATATCGCAGGACCCTGGATAACTTACCCCCTGCTCTCCCTATCGATGGGACTGGGTGCGTTAATAATGCATTAAAAAATTAACTCAGTGCGTTAATGCATTAAAAAATTAACGCTTCAACAGCTGTAGTAAATTTACTAAAGTTTAAGAAACAGAAGTTCCAATAGTTAAACAAACTGCAGTTTTTTGATAATCAAATAATATTCAAGTAATTAAATATTGTTTTGTTGCCGTTTCATCACTACTGTCAGGATCCTACGACACAGCCACAAATTCGTCGATTGTCATTCCAGTCACCCTTTCGATGTAGTCCACCTACTACATCAGCAATTTAATCATGCGATAATTAACGTGTTAACGAATGTGTTAAGATAAATTAACGCCTCAACAGCACTACATATTAGACATCATTTCCTAGGCAAGATAAATGTCATCTCATTATGTTTTGATAGACCAAGCAAGTTACAACGCCAGTCTGATTTAGTTGATTTAGCAATATTAATGATGAATATCAACCACCTATATACATTATTCAAATGTCAGCGTAAACTACACAAAACCAAGTAACGGTATTTAACTAATTCAACTTATTATAGTTCTGGTTCTGGAACATAGTTGGCAAACTCCCAGTGGGATATCGCGCCAACGTCACGATACACAGCTCACAAGTATAACATAACGCTTAGTCTACTACGCAGACTTTGCGTACATATAAAGTTTCAGATGTGACTGAGCTCTGGTACACCTTGCCTAGATCACTTCCTGTTTCCTGAAAATCAGGTACACACGTTTCTCCCAACAACGATCGAAAATCCACTAACATGAACTGGAAACATGATGCTATATCATTAGCTACAAACATTGTTTTTTGTCATTCTGTTACGCCAAACTTGATTGCTAATTTACGGTACTTCATAGCCGTTCCGACTTCCGAGTCACCGAGAGCAAACGAAAACGAAACCAATCTTGAAATTTACGCACGCGCGTCAGGTGTGCTGCGCACCGTGTAGTGGTGGGCAAAATCGGTATCGGATTACCGGTATCGGTACCAAATATTATGAATATTTGGTCATTTACGAGCTATAGTCGGACCGCTTAGGAAGGTACGATTTAGCAATTAGTATGTTTTCGTGTCGTCAGTAGTGTTAATAGTTGTTTTTCTCCAAATTTTGTCAGTATTTGAACGTTATAGACCATACCACTATTGATACTGATTGACATTTGTTGATTTTGCTTTAATTTTCAAAGTAAATGCTTTACTGTCTTCTCGTATTGCTTGTGGTGGGCGTTCCTGCAATCTGAGCAGTGTCACTCTGAAAATTAGAAGATTATATCTGCCGCATATTAGAAATATAAGATCACGATCAGGCTTTGAGACATCAGTTAAAAACTTATGGCCGCTTACCAGTGTGGTGATGTAGGCTACATGGTACTACAGGCTACAGAAGTTGCTAATTTGCTATTATTGCCTACGACATTACGGAAAGAAGAAGAAAAAGATAATTCTGACAGTACTGTACTAGATAGAACCGGCAATTACTTTACTGTACTTTGTTTCCGTGCAAATTTGCAGCAGATACTGATATTTATTTTCCGTAAATTTTCACGGCAGGTAACTATTTCATGCTAGCTTCCGTGAAAATTCACGGCAGATAGCAAAAATCAACACTTTTTTTCCCTGAATTTTCACGGCAGATAATACCTTGCAATACAAGAAATTTGAGCTAAGGTTCACGAGATGCGCTAAAGCCTATAGCAGTTCCTGCTCGCAAGCAGTCACCCATCGCAGTACTAACCGGGCCCGGCGTAGAGTAACTTCGTTTCAGTCGAAACGTGTTACTAACTACGCCACACCACCAACGCCAGTACCGTGGCGCCACCTTGTGAATGACTTGTGTCGCAGCGCTTAATCGGCAAAAAATCCATTAAACCTTTTATTTTGGCGTTCAGGGTCATTCAATGTCATTGAATTTGGCGCCAATCGAGAGCCAGTATACAATTTCCTAATAGCGATTAATAGTAACCTAGGCCTTATCTTGTACTGTTACTGAGTTACAGCGACTTATTGGCCAAAAATCGCAAAATTTAGCGCCCTAGTTTGGGGTGACCCCCTTCGAATTTATGGAAAAGCTTTACGGTTTTTGAAACTAGAGTCTTCCAGGTGGCCGACGCTGAAAATTTGGTAATTCTACCTTGCACCGTTTTTGCCTGATCCACCCGTGTGACAAACAGACAGACAGACGGACAGAATTGTGATGGCTAAGACGCGCTGAAAGCAGTAGCTGCTTTTGCGTGTAAAAATTACCGGGACTGGCATTTCATACAAGGTGTCACTTGCTATGCCAAGTTGGGAATCATATAACTGCAGTAATTTACTATAGGGGACAGTTATCTGTGCGATGTGTGTTATATTTGCAGCTGAATTGATTGCAGGGAAATACTTTGAAAATGACGGACTCCAAGTATTTTACCACAACGAAAAAGGGTAATATTTCATAAAGTTTCAATAAGGAAAATTTTTTCTTTTTGTCTGCAGTGTGTTGCCAATTGTAGTGATGTTATATTGTAATTGAAGTCAGTGCTGTTGAATGCATAAATTAGTCACAAATTGAATGAATGAACATTTATGAATGAATGAATGATCATATAAATGAACATTTATTAGTGTTGCAGCCAAAAGGCTGGATTGCGTCAATACACACACAATGCATATATTATAAATGTCACATTAAATGTCATAAAATGTCTGATACAAATGTAGTTGACGATCACAACATAACATTGAAACGTTGCATAAAATGTTGACGAGGCCCACTGATGATTATTTAAACAAAATGGAATAAAAGATTGTTTCAATGTTTCTGTTCGCATGAGGTAATGTTCGAAAGTTTTTGATGACCGAAGTCGACTAGTTATTCTTTTGAACATTTATTTGGCTTTTGTTTTATGCTGAGTCGATTGTTTTGGCAGCTTTTTCTCGGCTTGAAGTAGTGTCACGACTTTGCAATTTAAGTGAATAATGTGGGAATAAAGCATAATTAAAATTGTTTTGTTCTGTGTACATGACCAAAACCACAGATTATCATGTTTACTTGTGCTGATTATCTGAACTATTTTGAAATGTAAATTATTAAAATATGTGTATGCACTTGATTCAGTTGTTATCATTTCTGCGATGCTGCTGCTGCTGTATTTCTTTTCTTTAATGTTTTTATTAATTTTTTGTCTTTAGGTGAAATCTTTGAATTGAAGGCAGAGCTGAACAGCGATAAAAAAGATCGCAAGAAGGAAGCGGTGAAAAAGGTGATTGCCAGCATGACCGTGGGCAAAGATGTCAGGTAATGCTGTTCACGCTTTTTCATTTTATTTTTTGAGCTTTGCGTTTACGTAAGAAGAAGGAAAAGAAGAAATGTCTCTTCGCTTAATGCTCATTTTTGTTGTTGACCTTTGTGAACCCTCATATAATATCGAACCAGTGTAGAGATGACTACAGTCAGTATTCAGTACAGTGACATTTTGGACAGGGTAGTGTAGAGACACAATTACAGTGTTGTGGGATATATAATAATCACATTATTGCAAACTGTCTGCAGAGTGTGCCAGTGAAAGAATTTTGAAAATCAGACTCGACAGTTGGCAAAGATATAGGCAAAATTAAAGTGGCACGTTTTTATGGACCACCCTGTACATGTTAGCATATGATGTATTTTGATGTCAGTTTGCTGAGCGTTTCTGTTTGCAGTGCTCTCTTCCCAGACGTTGTCAACTGTATGCAGACTGACAATCTTGAGTTGAAGAAACTTGTCTATCTCTATCTGATGAACTACGCCAAGAGCCAGCCGGATATGGCTATCATGGCTGTGAACACTTTCGTTAAGGTCTGTAGAAACTTCATTTTCTGAGAACGTTTTATAATATAACCGATTTTGTATTATATGTGTATATAGTGTGGAATTTAGAATACATTATTGCTTATCTAATTCATTGTTACTTTAGTTCGATGCCAATACTGCCAGTTGGATTGTATGTGTGGCTGTAGAACCGATTGTATTCTTTGTGTACAGCTGAAGGCGATGTGCATGTGCAATGCTTTTGATGTAGATTTCTCATTTATGGCAGTGAAACATCGATAATGTTTTTGGGCTGCTATCGATAGAAAAATTTTGTGATCGATTAATTTCCAAAAATAAATCAAAATTAATGGATTAATTTTGATTAATTTTTGTAGTGAAGAAAGATTGCAGAAAGTGCTCGATTCATCTGCTGGTTGTTGTTATCTTTTTCAAACTGAATTAAAATTGAAAAAGTGATCATGATTCTGTAGCCTACGCAAACTGTGTAATCAAAGCTCACAAAGTGCAGACTGTTAAGCTAGTGCTATACAAGTTAGAATATTGATGACATGTCTGATGGGAAATAAAATTAGATTGCAAACACTGATCATCTGTCATTTTAGATTGTTAAAAAGTCAAAAATGTTTAATGGAATCTTAATTGATAAAAAAATTAGTTAATTAGTTTTTTAATCGTTACTTAATTAATTAATTGTTAACTTTTTCATTCCTATATTGTTGCATTTAGGACTGTGAGGACAGTAATCCGTTGATCCGAGCGTTGGCCGTGCGGACGATGGGCTGCATCCGAGTGGACAAGATCACTGAATACCTGTGTGAACCGCTGCGCAAGTGTCTGAAGGATGAAGACCCCTACGTGCGCAAGACAGCAGCCGTCTGTGTGGCCAAACTGCATGACATCAACGCTCAGCTTGTGGAAGATCAGGGCTTTCTCGACAGCCTGCGCGATCTTTTGTCCGACTCTAACCCAATGGTTGGTGCCTCTGTTAATATGTCTTTGGATGTGGAAGTCAGTGTAACACATTGCAATTGAACAGATTAATGACTAAATTCCACAGAAATACTTTTTTCAAAAATTTTGTTTTTTGGTCAAGATTATGGGCAAATCCTTACTAGTATGTTTTTTCCTTGTGGAAGTCAGTGTAACACATTGCAGTTAATGACTAAATTCCCGGGGCCTAATTTACAAAACATTGTACGACAAATATACGATAATGTTACAACATGCGGAAGGTTTACGACAAATCTACAATAAAATGCGATTTACAAAAAATCGTACGACAAAGTTATCACAAACGTTAAGACAAAACGTACGACACCTGATTAACTGTCGTACGACAGCATCAAGCATGCATGCAGTAATTATTTCGATTTTTCATTAGTGTATAATTCTTACATAGTGTCATAATACATACAAATTTCGTTTGCAGTTACTTCAGGCAGCGAAATCGCCGCAAAATCGGACACGTGTATAATGCGGACCTGCGGACTTGTGGACCGGCCAACATGTAAACTGTGGCCCAAACCTGCGGACCAAGTTTGAAGTTTACTTGTTCGCTGGCCGCAATATTATTTGCTATAAAGTCTATAAGAAGTCTTTTTTCTCTGTTGCTGACGTTTGTATTATAGCTACATTAGACATAGCGTTTGCCTCTTATGAACAAAATAAGCAATATGTAAAATAAATGTGAATAAAATGATATATGCTGCCCGTAAGCAAGAAAAGAATACAATAGAAAGCCCAGCTGTAGCCAGGAAAAACGCGCTACAGTTTATACAGTTTTTGCTGCAGTACTGTTTTTCAACGTCGTCCAAGGTCGATGATTTACATCTCATCTGAAGAAGCTTATGCCACTCTTATTAGTGATTTATAGCAGCCTAACGTTGGTTCTTATTTTTCATCGTTTTTGAGAAAGGGCCACTTAGCTTGAAACATTCCATTGAAAATTGCGGCCAAACCGCTGAAAATGGAGACATGGTTACTATTGACAGCCTATAGGAGGTCGCCAGCACCCTATCCGACCCCTTACCACTCCATTCATGACGGATGGACGGACAGACAGACGACACATCATGCCAGAGACGCTACAGCTGTTTATACGCTAGTCTATTCTGAGGACGATTTCCATTTTAGGCCTAATGTTTATTGACATTTTATTAGTTCAGTAAGTGATTGATTGAATATATAACGGGCATGCTGATTGAGGCTATTTGACTTCATTATTTAACTAGGGCCTATAATAATCGACCTAATATAGAAATTTATCAGGCGTGTAAAGTCAGCGAGCTGAATCTTACAAGTAATTTGAGCAAAGCTCACGAGATGCGCGAAAGCCTATAGCAGTTCCTGTTTGCAGGTAATCTTAGTCTATCTCCATCCATTTCGTCGTAATTCACTCTTTTGCAGGCAAAAATCGCCAAAAAATCACGTTAAATCAATATTTTTAGGGTTCAAGGTTATTCAAGGTCATCGATGTTGATAAATTTTAAAAGCTTGTCACCAGTGCTTGTTATGATAAGCAGCATGTCTGTGCCTATCTGCAACCAAGTTCACACTACACGCGATAATAACCAGTAGCGGTAAAATAACCACTTTTTAGGGGGGTAGCTGTCTTTGACGCCCGCCTGCGCCAGTCTCCTTGAACCTAGGAGGTCGGAACTTGGACTGCTAAAATCTACGTTGAATGCTGAAAATTTCATACGCAGGTTGTCTTGGTCTATCTCCAGCCAAATCGTCGCAATTCAGTGTTGAAATGTGCGCAGCATCCAAAAATTGCGAAAAATACACTAAAAACCCCTTTTGGGGGTTCAAGGTCGTTCAAGGTTATCAATGTTGATAAATCTCAAAAGCCTGTCACTAGTGCTTGTAAGCACTATAATAATACAATAAGCAGCATGTATGTACCTATCTGCAACCGTTTTCACATTATTCGAGCCAATAACGGCAAAATGACGTCTTTTTAAGGCGGGTCCCCCTCTTTGATGCCCTCGTTCGAGGAGAACCCCTGCACCCAGTGGCACGAAATTTTGTCACGATAAACTAGACAACTTGGGGCTGCCCACAGTGAAGATTTTGTGATCCTAGCTTGCACCGTTTTGATACAGATCACGAGTGTGACGGACGGACGGACGGACAGACGCCCAGACGATGGCTAAGACGCGCGAAGCATTCTGCTTTCGCACGTAAAAACTATATTTGTAGAGCTATGACAGCATAGGAAACAATTGTGAACTATTAGCATTAGGGCTCATTAATATCAGTGGACACTATACATGCGGACCACATCTGCAAAGTAGGTGTATCATAAAGTAAGTTAGACAAACTTTCTCACACAATAGCCTGCACCGCAGCGGTAAACAATTAGACAAGGACCTAAAAATGAATGTTATAGTAAGCTTCTACACATTACGGAAGATCTTTTATTAACCATTCGATTGCACGGAGTATCATAGACGAAGTAAAACAAGATTCTGTTGCACGTGCATGTATTTACTATTAGGTGGTGGCGAATGCTGTGGCTGCAATATCAGAGATAATGGAGACGTCGACGTCGGCATCGCAACTTGTGGACGTCAATTCACAGATTATCAACAAACTGCTGACTGCATTGAACGAGTGTACTGAGTATGTGCTTACTGTAACTTTTGGCTTGAAATGCCGTCTTTTTTTGCTGCTTTACAAGCAAGCACATATACTGTAAACTGTTGTTTATGCTGACTTGAAGCCCCTAGAACAGAAAAATGTAGCTCAAATAAATCTACTGGAAAGAAATACCTGTAGTTTATTTACTGAAAGTGAAACTGACGACTTATTTTTAGATTATGGAAAAAACAGTTGTGCAGTTGAAGCAAATGGAGAAAAAGCGGACATTTTCAACATTTATTGTAGCTTTTTGCAGCGATGTCATTGATCAGCAGTTTGTTAACATTATAATGTTTTTGATGACTTGAAATTTTTTGACCAACGTTATTACGTTAAAGTATTACTGTCGAGATGCCTCTACTGCCGGTGACACAGGAATACCTTAGCTGGTACTCGATTCTTAAAAATTCTCACGATGTAAAGTGCTGACTAAATGACAATTGTTTGTACCAAAATTTGTTGATGCCGAACCGGGACTGTCGGAGTTATTTGAAAATGTAATGGGAGTCCAGTTTTTTTGAGAGACAGACCCAGTGCATGATGGGTATCGTTTAGGTGGGGCCAGGTGTTTATACTGGATGCCGTGGCTAATTACATTCCTAAAGACGAGCGTGAGGCACAGAGCATTTGTGAGAGGATCACGCCTCGTCTTGCTCATGCCAACTCAGCTGTTGTCCTGTCGTCCGTCAAGGTTCGATTGTTGTGCAGTGTAATGTTTTCTACATATAGCGTAGTATAAAATGTTCGATGATCTTAGGCCTAAGTAATTGGTATGCTCAGCTGTGACAGGTTTTCTGACATTTTTGACATAGTGGCACACTGATGCCAGATTGCTGTTATTAATGCATCATTGGATCGTGACATTGCCAGCAAAAATAGCTTTCATGTTTTTATTTGTGGCTTGCTTTATATCTGAACAAGATAATGTTCATACGAACACAGAGTCTGTCCAATGCATTTTGATAGTTTAAAAACAATCTTTGTCCGTATAAATATTATCAATGAGCTGTCTAGACTGGTAAAAAAACATCAACAAGTTTAAGTTCAGATTGTATAGCAGCAATGTTACTGATATCTTTTGCTATTATTATAACTGAACAATAAATATTGTCAGTCACAAGACCATTCGATTCGTCACTAGCGCTTTACTATAAATGGTCCATCGTCACCATGCAACTATCTCGCACCGTTGTGGAGACATGGCACCTCAAAGATAATTGGGTCACGTCCTTGACCTTTTGGGGTCACGTGATTTTATACTCTGTCCAGTGCTATGCATAGCATGGGACAGACAATTATTTGGAATCCACCAGATTCAAAAGAAAAGTGAGATAAGAGACTTGTGGCTTCTGGGCTTAATGGATCAGGTGGTCCAGCCCAGCCATAGTCTATGTGACTTACTGCATGGTTAAAGGTTGTGTATAGCTTTGTATGGGGAACCCATCGCATAGCTGTGTAGCATCACCTGCCATATTGGATCATGCAGTCTTACCTACCAGCCAACACAGGTGAACATGCCGTGCCCTTACCCAGCTGGACGGTACTCTTCGATTTGCCTACCCCGATGGGATGGAAGGCTGAGGTTGATGGAAGGTTTGACCTTGGTGTTGGTTATGTACTTAGATGGCTTACCTGTGCACAGGTGGTCATTCATCCAAGTGGTAACCAGTTGATAGTGAATCGACCGAGAGTCAAATGCATGACCCCTTGATCGTGAGACCTATACTGTACTGCTACTCCGCCAAGCCAGCTGCTACTTTTATTATCGTAGTTGATTGGCATGTTGATTGAATGTCTACCGTCTGTTATAATGAAGGTGATAATGAAGCTGATGGAGATGATGGACCAAAGCTCGGACTTTGTCACGATGCTTGTCAAGAAACTTGCTCCGCCTCTCGTCACCCTCCTCTCTGCCGAGCCCGAGATACAATACGTCGCTCTCAGGAACATCAACTTGGTGGTTCAGAAAAGGTTCACTAGCTGTTTACTTATCTAATAGCTTCTAGTTATCAAATATGCCATTATGGTTGACTTTTCTGCTGTTCTTTTGTTGTATCATTTCAAAACTGTTTTACTGATGTCCATTGTTTTCAAGTCATCTTGTTTTTTATCACGTCACAGTATGGTGCCGTGTCCTCTGGCGTTTCACTCGATAAAAGCTGTAAAGACATTTTTCAGTGAGATAAACTAAGTCTGTTATTTGTTTGTAAGCCTGTTGTGTATTGGTTCAAGTAGTTGTACAGTTAATTGAATTTTAAAAATTTAGTAAAACTTCAAGTTTCATTCAATTACTGTGTGTATTTTTGAATTCTGGAAAAGGTTGTGCATTGGCATGGCATCGTCGTGATGCCTTTTTGTATGACTATTGTTACATCTTAGCATCTAACTGCTACATTCTTGGCTGAATGTTGATAGTTTTACTTGTTTCAGACCGGATGTGCTGAAGAATGAGATGAAGGTGTTCTTTGTCAAATACAACGATCCAATCTACGTGAAATTGGAGAAACTTGACATTATGATACGACTCACAAATCATTCCAACATTGCTCAAGTTCTTGCTGAGCTTAAAGAGTCAGTATTATCTGTTATTACGTAACTTTTTCAAAATGTAAAATCTAAGCTCTGTTTAACTACTAACCATAAAATGTTGTTTTTTGGGTACTATTTCAACAAAATTCGGAATGACTGACATAATTCGCAAACAAGGAAATATGGCGTTGGCAACAGCATGACGTCACCGGTAGCAAAAAATATTTAATTTTTCTACTGGTGGAATACTTGATTTCTTCTTAACATAACCTGAAAATTTTGTGGAAATCTAAACATTTTTCATGGAGATACAAAAGAAAACGTGAGTGGGTATTTTTTTCTGAACACAATGTAGTTCTAGCTGTAACCGTTGCGCTGTTCAGAGACTAGTGCTTCTTTGGACTGGTAGACTGTCCCTGGGATATACGATTGTCAGGTATGCTACGGAGGTGGATGTAGACTTTGTGCGTAAGTCGGTGCGAGCCATCGGTCGTTGTGCTATCAAAGTGGAGCAGGCGGCCGAACGCTGTGTGAGCACCCTTCTGGACCTCATCCAGACCAAAGTCAACTATGTCGTACAGGAGGCCGTCATTGTCATCAAGGTGAACTTTTTTTCTTCACTTTACAGCACTGTTTCTACTCTGTATAGAGTGATTGTATTTTATAGTAGTGCTGAAAGCTTGTACGCGTTGAAATTTACAGTGCTTTTGAGTAGGGCCCCCAGTTTTCCACGGGCCGCGGAGTTTCGAGCTGAGCCGTGGAGTTTGCCTTTTTCTGCGTAATTTTGATATATCTGCGGAATTTCACAGAAATTGAGAAATAATCGGTGATTAGTACGATCGTTGGCTTGATGACGTAATTTTGTCACAAAATATGACGAAAAAATCAAACTTAACTGCTTAAAACTGTAGGTCCTACCAATAGCTACCACAATATGGCAAAATTGTATGAAGCAAACACAACGTAATTTGACAGATTGTACTTTTAAAAAGAAAAAAAGGATTCATAATTGTATGTTGCTAGCATAACCAAGCACAGTAACAACCTTCAGTAACGGAAGTTTCGGAACAGAACTGAGTGCAGTTAGCTCACAATCGGAAAGCCATGGTGAGCCGCGAAATGTAAACAATTTTGCCGCGATAAGCCGCAAAATTTTGCAAACTGGCCCGCGAAATTTGGTAACAAATTTTGCGGAAAACTGTGAGCCCTACTTTTAAGTGCAAGTTGGATTGCATTGGTGGTGATTGAGTGGTCTAGTGGTCAACACGTTGTATCTGATCAGTGTACAGGGTGGACCCAAAAAACATGCCACTTTACTTTTGTCCATATCTTCGCCAATCATTGGCACACTGTGCAGACAATTTGCGATAATGTGATTATTATAGATCCCGCCACATCATAAGTGTGAAATATCTTGTGAAATATCATAAAATATGCATATATAACGATAATAACAAACAAACATTTTGGTAAAATTGAAAAAAACACTTCAGACCAACATTGCAGTGAATGTTCTGTATGACACTAGACTGTGTGGGTATAACACAGTCTAGTGTCATATGAATCATTTATTGAAATGTTGGTCTGAAGCATTTTTTTCATTTATCTAAATTATCGTTAGTTTTTGCTTACATTTATATTTCACAAGGTAGTGTAGAAACGCATTTACCGTGTGTTGGGATATATAATAATCACATTATCGCAAATTGTCTGCAGAGTGTTCCACTGAAAGAATTTTGAAAATTGGTCAGTAATTGGTGAAGATATGGACAGAAGTAAAGTGGCACGTTTTTTTATGTCCCACGGTGTAGTTGTGCTACACCAACTCGGATAATACCCTGATGGGTGACTGTCTTTGAACCAGTAAACCGCCTCAGATGAAACCAACAACCCAAGACAATATAGTTAAGAATTGCAGTGTGCTTAATGTTTATTGAGTGTGAGTTTTAGAAACTTTGAAATTAAAATCGTTAATACTTGTGTTTGCACCATGCTTGGCTGTTGCGAAAGTTGTTCACAGCGGTTTTGGTGGTGCAAATGTGTAGGATATTTTCCGTAAATATCCGAACAAGTACGAGAGTATTATATCCACGCTGTGTGAAAATCTTGATACTCTGGATGAGCCGGAAGCAAGGTCAGTGACAAGAGTAAGAATTTTATATTGTGTGTGCCTTGTTCTTGCCAATCGCTGTATCTCAATAGTGGTGCGAGATAGGGCCTAGGTTACTATTAATCACTAATAGGAAGTCATACAC
>Ga0209671_1005824_pt1 | contig 12533 bp, 6 predicted proteins | sample WorMetHERISLAND2_2_FD_187401 | JGI IMG/M metagenome (GOLD analysis project Ga0209671, IMG submission 187401) | Marine gutless worms symbiont microbial communities from Max Planck institute for Marine Microbiology, Germany - Olavius geniculatus... | ecosystem: Host-associated > Annelida >... | reverse complement strand
ACAGTCAGTGTGATGCGGGCAATATCACCTTTTGTAATTTTTGCTGTTTTCGATGTGCAAGTCCTTAAATGTTGCCGTTAACAAGTGTATAAACTAATGTTTTGTACATTTATATTATAGAAGTGCATGTTTCCGTAAGTTGAACTAGCGCGGCCGTCAGTATAAAAGTTTGAGCAATAAAAACAATATTTTATAGATAAAAAATAATAGACAAATATTTTTCGGCGATGTACAGCAAACCGAGGGACAACACTTCTAAAGACATCGTTCACCTGCGCAATATGTTAACTAATATTTTTTTTAAATTTAAGCATACGCTGGTAAAAAATAAATTGTACAAAATGTACAAAATGAAGCAGTCCAAATTCTGTGCTCTGCATGTAAAAAAAATCGCGACCGAAATTTCATCTGTGACAAAATTTAGGAAAAAGAAAAATGCATCAGCGACGAAGTAAATGACGTTTCATTAATAGTGTTGCACATAGACGCAAAAAAACTCCACGTACGGTACAAAATGCCGAAATGCAGGCAATTAAGTCTCCGTCCAGTAGAACATAAATCATTTTGTCGTTTTTTTTTTTCTTTCTTTCTCTGCTACACGTTCCGGGAGGCAAGGCAACCGGTCACCGGCCGGATGTGACCAGCCTGCATGTCAGACGATAGGCTGTATACAATATTAGACATCGGTGCAGGTGGTCCGAGCTCGACAATACGTCACAGTGACCACTTTTTGTCAAGCCTAAAAATAACCTATGTTTTCACACGATAAATCTTTATAAAATTCTAATAATTTATAAAATTTAAGTCTTTAAAAATTCGACTAATGTCACGTTAACAACAACATTAGAAAGCAGATACAATGACAATCTTAATCATTTGTTTTATCCAGACAAAGTCAACATTTTCGTCTATTTTAGCTTACAATACTAGATAAAACGCTCAAATCTCACTAAATCTGTGAGAGCTTATATTTAAATAACTTATAAATTGGCTAAACAAAAAATGCATTTTTATCAATGCAATCTGCTACTGTTAATTTTGTAGCGAAGCCAACGATCTCTGCTTTTGTGTGAAAAGTTAACTGTTAAAATTTAATCGTTACCAACGCTAAAATTTATTGGCACTTTGCGTTATGCTTGTACGTTTTCTACGTCATCCATTTTGCGATGTTTGTAATTAATTGCAGCGTATATCGATGAACTGTCGTAACGCGTTGTGGAAAACAATTTAACTAGAAGGTGCTCGTGAGAGTGCATATCTCCGCCAAGGGAAGTGATTTAAACATTACTACTGTAAAATGTAGAAGTCTTCACAGGAGGGCGCCACCGTTCCTGCCGGTTGTGTATGACACGTAGAGATGATGATGAGTCATCGTGCACACAGAACGACGGACAGAACGACCAATCTCTTAATCTCCTCCAATGTTCACTTCGTTTACTTTGGCGGAGATAACAAACGAAAGAATAAACAACTAGAAAGCAGTGATAGCCCGCAGGTACTTCTGCCAAGGCAATGTTATTCGCCAGGTTGCGTCACCATCTTCGCTTTGCTAGCGGTTCCCTTATGCCCCCTTTAACGCAATGGTAACGAAAATTTCAAAGTAATCCAGAATTTAGTATTGTTGCCGGATCACCCCCAAAATCGAATCACTGGTAGGTTATGCCATGCCCGACATACTCTCAAAATTTCTGAAAGATCCGTTAATAACTTTTCGAGTTATCTTGCTGACACACAGACAAACAAACAAACAAACAAACAGACGAACAAAAACCGGCAAAAACATTACCTCCTTGGCGGAGGTAAAAATAAGCAATTATCATAAGAACATACCTCTCGTCGAAGTCTGGGAGGTGGTCCGGATACATAGTATCACTAGACAGGTGAGAAGTATCGACTTTCGGCAGCAGCACAGTAGCTCACAGATGAAACACATGATGCAGTGATTATTATCAATGCTGTCCTGTAGGTAACACGCACTGAGCCAGAACGTATAAGCTGGACGCAATGTGACACGCGAGCGAAATATCGCCGAACTGTTTTTTTTTTTATCGCCGGATTTGTTTAATTTCTCGTTGGTGTCGGAGTAAGCATCGACGAATGCAGTAGCTGGATATCAAGAACATCGCAACACTGCATGCGATAACTGCATCGATGTTGGTAAAGTGACGATTACTCGGCCGGGCACTGATGTTTTTTTTTACTTGGATGGCTACATTACACCCGTGTCACAAAAAACGTTAGTCCACGTATAAGAAATGACGCCATTTTTGAGCTTCTGTTAGCGTAAACTGCATCGATACTTCACGGGACTGGTGCTCGCATAGCTCTACGTTCCGTATTATTGCACACATTCGGACGAACACTTGTGCCTAAGTCTACAATATCAAAAACAACGACATCGTTCGAATTTTGAACAACAATAATTGCACCGATATTGGTACCTAGTACATTTTGTCAACCGAAAACCCAGATATCCCATACGCATCCCAAGAGTGCTACGTTTGGCAGAGATATCAAGAACGGCGTCTGAAATCGTCTCTAAACGATGATCGCGGATTCAGACGGCGTGCGCCGGTCGCAGAGCAACCGAGGCGTCATGAACTCTCAGTCGACACGACACGAGAAAACTGAGCAGCAGAACACGGAATACGCATCGTGCGACAACGTCCAGCTCAGCGTCAGCAACCGCAGCCATCCACTGCGACACAGCGGGGGATAATATACTGCATTTCTATATGTACTGTGACTACCACGATACGAGAACTGAAATGCGCGAGTTAAGGACAGGAATTGCCGTTATTCTTTTTGATACTGTTGTATGGTGAATAAACGATAAACACCGTATGTGAAAATTATTGTTCGGAGTCATTTTTTTTGCTTTTGGTTACAACAGAGTTAAATATGTTGTCTACAAAACTTTAAAGTTTATCTGAGACAATTGAACATTAATTGGGAACAACTTATAAACATTATTTGTTACAGAATGCTATAAAATGAAAGAATAGATCAACTAACTCAAACATCAAACATAAAGCTGCAATGCTGAGGGCACCCTACTCATCGCGTTGACATGCCGTAATGCCAATAACCTACAAAATTACCGTTATATCGTTATCACTATAATCCGTGAATTTAATTAACCCTAAGTGCCGCAGTTCATAGAAGGAACTAGTCCCCTAGAACATGATACAATTCAGCCGAGCAGCGTCACTGGGTGATACCCACTGCACCACACGAATCTGTTGCCTCGTTTGCAGCGCCATATTAGTGATGCACGAATATGTCAATATTTTAATCACGACAGTGTTTATTTTTGACAACTCACTACATTTTGTAGGCTGCAAATAGGCTTATTCTACCTGCAGTTTTATGTATAACAAACTAGAAAATAATTAAAAATACGTTATAATAGAAAATAGAGAAAAAAAAACAAATCTGATATACACCATGATTGCGGCACGATGTCTCACACCGAGAGCATCACTAAAGTCTAAATAACAAAATGTCCTACTGTCGTCGCAAATAGACCGCGCGATGTTTATTTCTGTTTACAATCGTGCTTCTGGGTGACGTCACGCGTTACGCTGTTAGTACAGTAATTAACGTGCTGAATTATATCCCGTTTACACGATCAAGCAAACATCAAGCCGTTAGAGCACACGTCGTGCACGTGCATTTTAAATACATTTGCTTGATGGTTGTAAGTAAGTAAGTAAGTAAGTAAAGTGTAAATTTATATAGCGCATACTCAAAAAGATCTCTAATGCGCATAATGTTTGCTTGATGTTTGCTTGATGGTGTAAACTGGGTATTATGCAGCAAGTACGATAGGATGCAACACAGAATTTACACATATAAACTGACAGACAAGTTGTTATTTAATCTAGCACATAAACCAAAAAACCTAAAATATTATAAATAAAAACGAAATATAAGATACTAAAATATAAGTACAGTAATGTAAATGTAAAACTAAAAAGTAATGTATTTATCCCAATTTTAAGACGTTTTCCTAGGACTGCATAGGTTGCTGATGTTGGGGATTTTCAGAGTGTAAGCTCTAAGCTAATTACTCGTATAATAGCTATCCAAATCTCACAACCTACACGGCAACGATACATCAACCGTTCAGACAGACGGACAGACGGACAATTTGCGGAGGTAATGCGGCGCTTTTAGCTACGTGCTTCGGGCGACAAAACACGTGCACTGGAAATACCGTAAAGTAATACTGCAAGGTTTCTTTGAATATTTTTCTTAAAAACGAACAGTTCTTTCGTGAAAATTTTTAATGATACCGTTGTCAACGCTCTTTGACATTTCCAGTACAAGAAATTTGAGCTAATGCTCACGAGACGTGCGAAAGCCTATAGCAGTTCCTGTTTGCAAATTGCTTTAATCTATCCCCAGCCATTTCGACTTAAAGTGCGCGGCGCAGCCGACAATTGCAAAAAAACAATGAAACCCCTTATTTTGGAGTTCAGGATCTTTCATAGTTATCGGCATTGATACGACTAAAAAGCTCGTCACTAGGGCTTGTTGTGACAGGCAGCATATCCATGCCTATCGGTAACCGTTTTCACGGTAGACTTGCCAATAACGGTAAAATAACGTCTTTTGTGGGGTACCGCTTTTTGATGCCCTCGTGCGCAGGTTTCCTTAAACCTAGAAGGTCGAGACCTGGACCGTTGAAGTACACGTTCAATGCTTAAAATTTTATACGCATGGTCTCTCTGTAGTGAATTCGGCGCAATTCGCTCTTATAAAGTTTCTTGCAACCCCAAATCGCCAAAAAAATCCAAAAAAACCTCTATTTTGGCGTTCAAGGTTATTCAAAATCATTGAATTCGGTGGCAATCGAAAGCCAGTGTACGATTTCCTATTAGTGATTATTATTAATATAGGCCCTATCTCGCACCGTTATTGGTTAAAAATCGCAAATTTTTCCTACCCCCTCTCATTTAGCTTCTTCGTTCGGAATGACCCCCTTCGAATTGATAGAAAAGCTTTACGGTTTCTGAAACTAGAGTGATTTTAGCTTGCATCGTTTTTGACTGATCTACCCGTCTGCCACTTGGACAAACGAACAGACAGAATTGCGATGGCTAAGACGCGCTAAAGCAGTAGCATTGAGGTATTCAAGGTTAATTTTAACGTCATGCGCTATATAAACTCACGTTTTACTTACTTTTTACTTACTTACTTTACTGGGGCGTTTTTGAAACACGGACGTAAAATGTCACCCTACTCAGCGGCGTAGTGGGTTTAAAAAAGTAAAAAAGAGAGAGACGGAACAGTAATTTGCAATTTACCGACAAACAGCTGCAAATTTGAAACAGAAATTCGACCGTTAGCTGTGCGTTTTTTGATAGTGGAGATTATGTAGGCCCCTTATGCTCGCAATTTTAACTTTTTTTTCAATTTTTCCACCATGGGAGTTTTAAAGCTTCAAATAATTTAATAATTTATTGTGGACGAAAATTGTTGGACGAATGAAAGATGTTTCGCCAGTTTGTGGACAGCGCAAGGGGCCGATTGCTTCCCCTTTTCCTCATCCTGCCAACCCTTCTTTCTCACTACACTGCTTCCATGCTGTACCGCACATCACCACTGATCTTTTGCTATACGGACGACGACGATGACGGCCACTCGCTCCCTAGGCGGTCATATAGACGTCTATTTCAGTTGAGTCGCGATGAATGGCTGAGCAGGCAGAGCAGGTAGAGCGGCTTGGAGACAGGGATGCTCTGACGGTCGACTGGCGGCGCATCATCTGAGAACGCAGTGGATGGATATATGTGATGGATTGTTCCAGCAGCCGCAGCAGCAGCAGCAGCAGGCACTGCTAGCTGCAACGGCTCTCAATGCTCCTCGGCTCAACTGATCCGCTCTGTCTGGTGATCCGCGGGAGAGGCTCTTCTCTCTCGTGACACAATTCATCAATCGACTCTTTCTGTCACAATTGTCACCAATCAACGCAAGCACTTAAATCCTGGCTTTAGATTAACCCGACAAATCATGAAAAACGACTCCAAATCATCGGCTGAACTGATACGTTACAATCTTGTACTTTTACTTTTTTGTGACTCGGTAGGTCGAACGAAGCGTTATAGACTCATGAATAGACTTTTTCCTTCAGCAAATGTTACCAATCACCAAAACGCTTTTAAAATACTGACTTCAGATTTGCCCGGCAAATTATAGAAAACTACTCCAAATCCTCGGCTCAACTGATCCGCTGCAGACGATCCTGTACGCGCTGTGACAGATTTTTTCGTGACACAAAACGTCGCACTAAGCAATAACCCTTAAATTCGCCATGGACCCTTATTTTCTGCATGCGATATGTCACAATTACCAGAAACACTTAAATACTGGCTTTACACTTGTTCGACCAATCTTAATCTTCGACACAACTGATCCGTGGGCAATGGACTTGCTGACAAGCTGTGATCGACTGTGTCGGGTGGTGGTGTACGCGCTGTGACGGACGGTTCTCTCGTGACATACGGCACACAAACATTCAGCAGCAGCAGCAGCAGCAGCCGAAGCAGCATTGCCTGAGATCAAAAACATCACAGATTGTGACTTCCCTGTCTTTCCGTGTGTCTGTCTCTGTCTCTGTCTTTGTCTTTGTCTGTCTGTCTGTCTGTCTCGCTGTATTGTCGTCTTGAGAGTCCGTTGATGCGATGCGCTGATGCGCCGTGTGCGATTATGGAACCTCCGTGCATTTCCATTTTTTTTTAGTTTTTGCTAAATTTATCTCGACTATTTGCGGCCCGTTTCTCCGCAAGCGCGCGGCGCTTTGCAGCCGCGAAGGTAAAGTCTCCGACTTGTATCGCTTATCGGGACTTTCAAGCTCATTGATTTCATTGATTTTTACTGTTCGTTAATGGTATATTTGTTTTCGTGCAAAATAAAAAACGGCTACATAAAATAGTTAAAATTTTCATACCGTGTCGCATGATCGCATCATGTGTTTTATACATTGACTCAGTTACAACACTTATTTATGCTGTTAGGCTGTGCAGACTTGGTCAACTAAGACTATTGTTGTCTACATTATTTTAGTTTTCCAAGAATAAACACCGTGACAAAATTAGCTTCAAACATCACCTTAAGTGTGGGCTCAACATAAGTAGCCCAAAGCATTTAGATTTTGCCATTTACGCTTGTATAGCTCAGTCCACAAAAGTTGGCTATAAACTTCGTATGCACTCCGATTCTCTCTTTCGCAACACTTGCAGCATAAATCAGTTGGTTTTGTCGCATTTAACCCTATGATCCTACTTTTCGTTATCGGCAATTATCGTTCTAGTAATTTTAGCTGAGTAAAATAACATGTCGTTTAGCAAGAACGATTCAAAGCTGACGTTATGACAGCACGACCGACGATGAGTATCATCCATCGAGCCGATAATATTTTGTCAGGGATTTATGCATACCAGCACTCTCAATAATCCCATTTCATCTCCTGCCTTCGATTGGCGTCGATATGCACACTGACGCACGACTTGTCTTCACTTTTCACTGTTTTCTAATTTTCGAAGTAAGATTAAATATTAGTTATCACGATGTTTAATTTATGACGAACATAGTACATACTACTAATATTTGTTTTTTTGAAAAATATTTTAATGTTTAAATTAGTTGTTTGTTGTCTACCTATGTACGTATTGGCTCTGTGACGAATACACCGTAAACCATAGAAAACGGGCCACCACGTTTGTCCACATCTTCGCCAATTACTGATCAATTTTCAAAATTTTTTCACTGGCACATTCTGTTGACTTTTGTCGTTTTTCGAAAAACACAAACCACACACACAGTTCATTTCTTCATGTGCCACAGCCCAAATTCATCTCTAATAACTTAATATCTTATCACCTAACAGTGAAAACTTCCGAAAAACATAATCCCGCAAATAAGCAAAAGAATGTATTTTTTTAATAAACCTTGAGGTTGAAGCGATAATTAATCGATAACCTTTGTAATTTGACGAATTTATCCAATTTATCACAAAAATATTACATAGTTGCCATCGCATTTCGAATTTTTTAAATATCTTTCAATCAGACCGCAACGAAAATTTTGGTTAAACTAATGAACTCAAGCGCGATAACGAGATGTCTTGAGAAACGTTTGCGATGCCAGGCAAACTAGCAAAGGCATGTTCTAATTGGCCTAATCTGATGTTACGCGATCGCTTGCTTGCAGCAGTAGGCTGTAGCAGCTAGGCGTACCAAGTCCACTGTGACACCTCGGTTAAAGTGTCGCTGTCCAATTTAATTGACTCTCTTCGGTAATTTGCAAGCAGCGGCGTTGTACGTTAGAAAATCGAGGGAGCAGAAAGTTGCAGTTTTTCGACAGACGACTGCAAATTTTGACAAAGAAGATTATTTGGGCTTAAAAGTCTAATTATGTCTTAAAATTTACTCCTTTTGGTCGCCGTGCAACTGTTTTATTCTTATGCCGCATTCATCTGACCCCAAATTATGCATTTATGTAAAAAATTAAGCAAAGTATTTTTGAACAGAACATAATTTTACGAAGAAACAATTGCCAAATCCCACTAAGTTTAAAACATCTGCGGGTTACTACAATTTTGTGTATAATCTGCTGCAAATCTCCGCAAAACACAGGCCTAAACACATTGATAGATCCACGAGAATACACCCGAAATAGCAACAAATACGGAAGATATTATTTATCAAATTTTAATCAATCAAATCTTATTTCAGACAGAAAACGTCTATAATACATAGGTAATAATAAAAGCAATAAAAGCAATAAAACAGTGGTAAAAAGAAAAGCAAAAATAAAACATACACATCACAGGCGATCGGTAGCGCAGCCCTGTGTTAATGGCGACCGGCTAAGTCAATGGAGAATGGCAAAATTCGACCCCGCGCAGATCTGAAACCCCTCAACCGATCGACACAAAATTTGAAACAGGTAATTAAGTCCGCGAGACGACCCCTGTGCAAAATTATACAACAGCACAGTGACAGTTAGACAATGTGATGGTGAGTGATATCACCTTTTCTATGATTTTTGCTGTTTTCGATGTGTCACTCATTGCACGTCGCCATTAACACGTGTATAAACTGATGTTTTGAATATATATCACAATCCAATACTGACAAGATATTTAACTACAGCATTACCAGTACATGTGAACTGCAAACGAAAATTTATAATTATACAAAAGAGTGTCAAAGCTGGAAAGCTGCAAATCCAAAGGAATAGTTTTATACGCCGCTGACCGTTGCAGAAACAGTCCGGCAAATCAGCCTGAAAAAAAAACAGATATATCAAGCTATAAAGAAGGGGTTCAGTGACCGTGCGTGCTTTAAGAGTGTCGCTGAAACCGGAAAGCATAAATTGCAGCGAAGCGTGGTCTAGTTGGTGGCTATAGCTGCACGCGGGCGGCTAGCTAGTGTATATCTAGTCCGTAGGCTTCATTTACCTACGATGCTCGACTGAGTTTTCAACGGATGAGAGTAAACGGCCGACACCAGCAACCAGCAACAACCGAGCCAAAGGCTTGTCAACCAAATGCTTTATGACCTTCGATCTCTGACTCTATAGAGCCTCGACGTCAGCAGAGGCTTATCGTTATGCAGAAGAAACTGGAAATTTTAAATCCCATCGAGGATTTTGACAAGTGAAATAAAAACAAACAGCAACGATAACAGTAGATTCATGTCTGTCTGTTTTTTTTGCTTTGCTGTTTGTCAGTAAAGAAAGTTGCGCGTGTTTTGCGCCACAAAATGAATTATTTTACGAAGTGTGTTAAAACTGTTTTAGGTTATCTCAAAATGCTCCGCCTGGCGTTCGCCGTGATCCGTCTACTGCGAAATCACGCACATGCTAATGAACATAACTTCACGGCACAAAATATTGATCCGGTAGCCCTTTGGGTGCTTGTCGTACCGCCGCATGGACATGATTTCGTATAGATTTGCTCTTCGCGCTGTGTGTAAAATGCGACGATCAGCACTGTTATTTTATGCCAAAACGGCAGTTTATTTATTTGTGTAACACATAAAATGCATTTTGATGTTTCAATAGTTGTTTTGAATAAAACCAGAAAATTTGCTAGAAATAAAGTTGCAGTGTACGATGCAAATTTGCTGATACAAATTACATCTAAAGATATAGCACTTTTTGGGAGATTGTTTTTAATGCATGTTGTAGTTGTACGTGAACAAAATTAGTTAAGTCAAGAAATAAATCAAGCCTAATAATCAGCATTAAGTATATATCACTTTGATTAGTTGAAAAAGACATGTCGTGAAAGCATTATTAATTGATTATGACAGCATTGCTCACAACGTTGACGGATTACGTTCACTTTTCACCTCCAGGACGACTCTATCAGTCACTGGCTGCGATTCTGTCCTGTAATGCGGGTTTTCTTTGATACTTGGAGTGTCTGGGGAATGCGGATTATTGACGGTGAGTTATACCCCGTTTACACGAAAAAGCATACTTGAAGCAACCATAAAGCAAACTTAGAGCACACGTCGTGCACGTGTATATTGAATACGTTTCTTTCATCTTTGCTTTATGTATGCTTCCTTGTGTAAACGCGGTATTACGTAGCAGAAACTTACAATTTTCCAACAGATGCTATAAATTTCCGACAGAATTCCGACAGACAGCTGCAAATTTTCAACAGTGGACATCGTGAGTGATCAATATTTTAATTTTGCTTCAAAATTTCCACCAGAAATGTGAGTATCAGCCTCAAATTTTTTTGGACAAAAGTATTTTGACGACAAGAAAATTTCCGACAATTTTCCGACAGCTCAAAATTTTAGGTGAACAAATGCTCCTCTGTCCTCTAGCTGCTAAGACGCCGCTACGCGACACAGCAGCTAGGTGTGAAACCAACGTTTCGAGACAATACCCTCGCTGCATGGAGTTCGCGCTTCGCGGATGACAGTTGATGCGAATAGAATGTGACGGACAACAAAGTCGTTCGTCCGTGGGAATTAACGTCATCATCAAATCCAGTGACGTCATCGAATCCTGCAGTCACGTGCCTGTCGACGTTTCGAACTACTTGACAGCGCGGATGTCGATCTAACGTTATTGATCGAATCCCCCGTCTTCGACCGATTCCAAGACTTTGAGATAAGCTGCATGGTAGCTTTATCCCATATCGCAAAGCATGCAAAATTTATTATTTATTATTAATTTATTATGTGGATTTAACGGCACTATTATAAAACTTCGGCGCGATGACGAACATGCCTACGACGTCACGTAATTTCGTTTGAAAAAGTTGCAGAAAATGTTGGCAAATTTTTCAGGTCCTGCAGATTCAGCGGCCCCTTAGACACAATGCACAACAATTGGCGAGCTAAAAAGCTAAAATTGTCTTTGTACAACAGTACAACTTACATACGATAGATACAAATGCACTTATCAGTGTTGTTTATTTTAGAGGAAAGTTTGTAGTTTTGTGGACAGGGACGTGTGCGTAGGGTTCGAAGACCGTAGATAGGCTACGTGCACATGCAGCCTGCCATTGACTGTATCGATGTGTTTTGTCACGGCAAATTTATGGGATTAGGAGTAAATATCTTAACCCCCATTTTTTCTTTACTATTTTCTTCGACGCCTGTGTACGGCGCGTCGATCTCGGCGCTTTTAGCCTCGTCTAATTATTTTACTAACGCCACCATTATTATAATAATGATGCAGATTCCACAGGCATTCTACAAACACGCTTCGGTCGACATCTTGTTCGATATGCACACTGCTTAATAATTGCTTAACCGCACGGCTAATGTAGGTTTACTAGCGCAGTTTTGTCCACTAGAGCATGACGCTTGCCCGACAAAGAAGGCCGACATAGTACAACAATGCACTCAAATTAACAACGGTGGACAGCAACTGCTGTGATATGGACCACTAGTGTCCGGTCGGTCCAGTATGATGCAGGTCAACATGCAGCTATGCGAAGCTGTAGGCATATATTATACCTGTTGCCTATCTCACAGGTGCATCGTGTGCATAGGTCTGTCAACAGACAGTTGGGAGTAATAGAAGACTGCGAAACTAAATAAAGAGGTAGGTTTATGTACATGCCGTAGGCTAACAGAAGTATAAAATTAATTGACAGAGTATTGGAACATTGCCAGAAAATGATTTGAATCAAATCAAAATCATTAATGGAAACAATGATTTGTCACGATGTATTTATAACGTTTGTGATATGAGTTAAAATCAAATTATCGATCAAATCATTTTCGTTCGCTATCCAGTATTAATTCAATGTTGTAAACGGTCAAACTACGACTTATGAATTTCACAAGGTAGTGTAGTGACAGTATTAAATTGAGGTGGGCATCTGCGCCAGGTTTTTTTGATGTTGTATGCTAATGAACCTAATTATTAAAATCGGCCAATGTTTTGCGGAGTTATCAAAGAAAATTTTTTAAAATGCTTGTTTTTTGAAACACAATGCTTGTTTCTTTGTATGAGTTTTTGTAGCGGTTTATCTACAACTGTATTAAAAA
>Ga0209671_1005819_pt1 | contig 12539 bp, 11 predicted proteins | sample WorMetHERISLAND2_2_FD_187401 | JGI IMG/M metagenome (GOLD analysis project Ga0209671, IMG submission 187401) | Marine gutless worms symbiont microbial communities from Max Planck institute for Marine Microbiology, Germany - Olavius geniculatus... | ecosystem: Host-associated > Annelida >... | reverse complement strand
AGGTATTGCAACCTGGAACTAGGATCGGGGGTCAGTGAGTGAATGACTGAGTAGGGTTTAACATCCCGCCCGCCCGACACGATATAGGTCATTTCAGGGACAGCCTTTCCAGGCAAAATTGCAGATACACATAAAGATGAAACAAAAAGTTTAACTGTTGCAGAAAGTTTAACCTTTATGAAACACAAAACACAAAAAGACCTAAATTGAAAATTGTAAGAACTGCTGATTACAATTGTGCATATGTAATGATAATGGCAGTTCTAATGATCTTCTGTGTTATCCTCCAGACAAACATCAATTTCATAATGCTGTCTATTGGACGACAGGGAGTGATCGGGGGTCACATGGCACACTCATCAACCTTTATCTATACACGACATACGAAATTACTTTCAAAAGGGACAACCCACAAATAATTTTTGAGAATACATATCTGCATGCATATCATTGAATAACAGTGTACAAACCTGTACATGTACAAACAGACAGACGGATAAACTGGACACAGGCAGACAGACAGTGCTGATATAGTAGTAGTAGATGGTTGTGTGGTGTAGTTGGTAACGCGTTTCGAATGAAACGAAGTTACTGTACGCCGGGCCCGGTTAGTACTGTGATGGGTGACTGCCTGCGGACAGGTAAACCATCTCGGTGCGAAACCTGCCAGCTGGGTCGACTCAGCTTTCTACCCTCTGTGGGATGGTAAAATGAGTATCAGCTGTCTTGTTGAGTAATAATAAATGGCAATGGTGAATGTAGTTACTGTAGCTGCCTACCGGCGGATCTATTGGCTCAAGCTGATCGGCTTGGTCCAAAGGTTGGCAGCCACCTGGCGCTCGTGCTACGTTCAGTCAAATGAACCAAGTGAACTATCGTAATGGCTGTGCCATGATGACAGCACAATAAACATTGGCATTCACGATTATAATAATAATTATTATTGAAAACATGTGTTTTATCAGTTTACCGGAGGTCTGTGCGGCTTGTCAGACGTCTGTTCAGAGTCAATAGGCTGCACTGGTGCTGAGTTATTAGTCCTCACTGCTGCCGAGGCATTAACCAATGGACTTGATGTGACCGAAGCAGGTCTCTGTAAGCGCAGACAGTAATATACTACTACTACGACTACGACTACAACTACAACTACTAAGTCTAGTTATTTGGCCTCGCTGCTACAGCATTAACCAACAGAGTTGATGTGACCAAGCAGAAACAATATTAGTACTGCTGGTACAAAAGTCGTTCCATAACTAATTTGCAAACAGCGTCATTCTTTTAATTTTCCAAACATAAAAATCAGAAATATAAATTCTGTAGAAAATTTAATTCTGAGTAACAGCACTGAGTTTCATGAAAATGACATCACTGCGACAACATTTATAAACATTCAATATGACAACATTGCCACTGTAACTGTCCCGTAACAAAGAGCACACCATTACAGTTTTTCTCGTGGGCAAAAAACTTACTGCAAACCAGGTTCACCCTGAGATGGCTCCAGTGGCAATTAACACTGTGCGATCCATATGGCAGGTGCTGCTCTGTATCTCTGAGATAAATTACCAATAAAAGCTACAGACAACCAATCAACCTTTTTCGTATATATTCAGTTATTTCAGAGATAATAGCAAGTGCATGTCGCATACATCGTCAGAGCTGTCTCGGTCCATGCTGGATTGAGAGTTGAGCCGAATCAATACAACTACAACAACTACAACAACAACTATAACTGTAATCTTTAACAGCGGTTTTGTGGGTTAACCTTTTTATCTATTTAATTTGAATTCAAGAGATTATAGCAAGCACATGCCACATACGTCATCGGAACTGTCACGATCTATGCTGGACTGAGAGTTGAGCCGAATGACAGAATTGCGTTGACCGGAAGATGATGGAGAACCACCTTCAAGAGAGCTGAGTGCCGAGGGGTCAAACCCATCACAGACAGAGATGAGTAGACTGGAGGTTACAGAACGTAGGGCATTGACAGCGTCCGCATGACTACACCCCAACAGACTCTGCCCATTCACCTAAAACACAAAAGCAGCATTATCACTCTAATCACTGGAGAACTAAGCAAGTAAGTAAGTAAGTAAAGCGTAAATTAATATAGCGCATCAAAGCGAAAAGCCTCTAATGCGCTGCATACGTTAGTACTCTGAAAAGAAAAATTCTCACGAAAACAAATATGGTGTGAATAGGATCACGCAGACGTCTCGGTAGCGAGTTCCATGTCATCGGGCCAGTGACAGAGAAAGCCCGACGTCCGTATGAACTCAAGCGATAAGACGACACAACAAACTGATGACTGGCAGCAGATTGAAAATGACGTCTTGAGGCAGTCGCAGAGGCCGGAGTGCAGTGTGCTGCAAAATACGGTAAAGCAGTTCCATCCAAGTCTCGGTAAGACCCCTATTACAACTGCAATAAAACATGCAACATGCAACGTCTTGCAGCTGCAAGAAAAGATATTACATCTGCAATAAAACTTGCAGCAAGCGCTGCAATAAGTTGCACAACGTTGCAGACCTCATAAGCATAATGTTGTGCGCGCACAATTATATGCATGATGTTGCAAGTTGCAGCCAATCACAGTGTAGCGTCCGACCGGCCCATGGCTGCTGACTCACGCCTGCGTGGCTGTCTCACAGTCGCAGCGCACAGCTTTTGAATTCCTATAGCCTAGGCTATAGTGTCTAAAACTGTAGGATATGACCACTTTATTTTGACACAAGAGTCAGAATAATAAAAAAAGGCCGAGATTTCACTAGGCCTACATGCTACATTGTCACCACGAAAATAGTTTATCGCCTGTTTCGCCATAGCTTTTTTCTTCTCTTTAGCCGTCTGTCCGGTACTGTCGGTTTTTTTGGTGGTATTGTACTTTTTTATTCTGTATTTGTATTTGTCTTCTGCCTGAGTGGCGAATAAACATATTTAGCACAATGTGCGCTATTAGGCCTACCAGTGCACATCGTGCAGGTGATACTCCGCCCATTTTGTTGCAGTGTTGCAAGTTTTATTGCAGTTGTAATAGCTTTTGTTGCAAGTTGCATGCTACACGCAAAAAGTTGCATTGTTGCAAGTTGCATGTTCCATGTGTTATTGCAGTTGTAATAGGGGTCTAAGACTCATTGTGTTTGAAAAATACTCAACGGCGAGGAGACTTCAAAGGCGGAGTTGCTTTTGGTGTTGCAAGAAATTTCTGCTCAGGCTTGGCACTGATTACTACATATAATCTACAATAATTTTCAGCACTTTCTATACCTTCTGCGACTAGAAAATTTTATCGTTATTTTTTGCGTATGCCAAACGTCAACACCCATCATTTATATCGTAACAATAATGACGTCACAATGTTACGTCATAAATAAAACCATCGTAGTCTACAATAGTGGCAGCAGTGTTGAGTAAAATTATTTTTAAAATTATTTTAAATCAAAATCATAATCATGCTTTGAAAACTGATTTGAAATCAAAATCAAGATCGTTATGTCGCAAATGATTTCAAATCGAATCATTTTCCAAAAAAGTTGAAATCATAAATATCATTTTTATTTTTTAGCCGAACAGCCGTCAAATTCAGTGCTTTGTTTATCGCAAACAACCGTCATAACTCATATCAAATGTTCCACTTATCGCAAATTCCCAACACTGTCACTCGTTGATAGTGGTTTGCCTTAAACTTCTTAATATTATTGTCCTTGAGCCTGGTTCAACGAAAAGTAGCAATTAGCCAAGCACAGCGGGGCAGTCCTTCGACTGCTGCAGACGAAGGAAGTGCATGACGAACCATTTACTGTTGTTACAGTTTCACATTTTCTGTGGTCGGTCGGTTTCGGTTAGGTTTTGCACAAAAAACGCTATTTTCCGTTTTCTGACAGTGCCAAGCTAAGGTCTGACTGTCTAACGGCGTCGCACCGGCGGCGTGCATTATTTCCAATTCTGTCTTCTTCTCTACAACGAACATTTTTGATATGTATCATAAAACATTATGAACAGTAATTTATTGCTTTGAGTGACGTCATACCTTTATTAGTATTTATGGACTGTATCTTCGACAGTGCAGACTGTAATATTTCCTTTTTCTCGTAGATTTGTTGGTTACCCATCAATTTGATTTTCGCGAACGAAAATCACTTTTGAAGCGGGGGCAAATTGAGGAAAGCTAATTTAACGAATTGCTAATCGGTTGATGGTATTGTAGGAAAAGTTTTCTCAAAGGTCGTTTGGTGTTGAAGGTTGGTATAGCAAGGCGTCCTGGCCAGTAGAATGTCAGTTACTTCTAAAAAAACTGTAAACATTGGGTTTTCTATAGCTGTCTTGAGCTTTGCTAAGGTGAAGGTCATGGCTAAACTTAGTTCCTGGGTGGTAGCCTAGGGAAAAATTGAATATTAAGTAGCAGTAGGCCAAGGCTACGAACGGTATCGTCGTAGCTCCTTAAAAGGCTTTCTCTTAGTCTTGTGTTGGCCTGGAGGAGGTGGAGCCTATGAGTGTGTTTACATTCTTGGGGCTACAGCCTGTAGGCAGGAAATCGCTGTGACCTAAGTTCAGTTAGGCCCGAGAAATCCACGCCTCTTGACGTCACTTCTAGGCTACTAGGCTTTCTGACAGTTGATTGACACACTCCTCTTCCTGAGCTCTGTACGCTTAATTGCACAGTAATAAAATCGAAGAAAATTTGATAGAAACTGTCTTGTAACTCTCGAAGAAGCTACCGTACAGATATAAGTGGCGTGGCTAGAAGTGTGAACTGCTTCCCCTTCCCTTTCCTTTCTTTTCCTTCTGTTCATTCCCATCTCCTTCCCTTCCTTCTCCTTTCCTCCCCAATTCGTCGTCTCTTTTCTTTCCTCTTCCCTTGTATTACAAGTAAAATCCAACTGCTGAGTCTGGGGGAGCGCTGAGCCGTCTGCCGCATTATAACCTTGAATTACAAGATCTGATGCATTGTAATTATTTTCCTGAATCATTAACATCAATTTTTAACCAAAAATTGAAATTGGAAGCTGGGCCCTTGGCCAAGCCCCTTTGTCTACGCCACTGCGTACTACATACCGCTAGGTCCAAAGACTTGGCTGGTACAGTTTGGAAACTGGATAGAATGTAGTCCATCCGGTGAAACGGCCATGCTGATTGTACCAGCACGTACTGATGATAAACGCTGAGCCAGCAATAACTGCCATCTAGCAGCCTCAGTCCGCTGTGAGATGTCCGTGCAGCAAGCAGACATACCACCTCCACCTCCACCACCGCCTCTATGTTGCGTTGTAGTTGCTGCAGTTGTAGTTGTAGTTGTACCGCCGCCGACACCCTTGTGCTTCGTGGAACATTCAGGCGCCGTGAACACGCGCAAGTAGCTGCACCAGATCTGACGCGTCCGCGCCCTGTTAAGTGTCATACACGCCCAGGGCATGTTTTCAGCATTTTTCTAAACTCCACCGCAAGAAACGCAAATAAACAACAATTTTTCCAAACACGGTTTAGAGCGGAGCACGGCAGGGTGTCAGGGAAGGCCCCAAAAGCTGCTAGCAGCATCAACATAAATTTGCAGCAATTTCTAACTACACGGACACGATAAATGTTGAGTTTAATGAACGTTTAACAAACCAAAAAATGTACAAAGTCTTGAATTTAATTTTTAACTTGCTCAGAAAATTTTTACAAAAATGGTACGCCACATGTCTAAAATTTGGGACCTTTTGGGCTCCACAGGTTTTGCTTGGATTTTTCACGTTTTGGTTCGAATTCACCCTTAGAATATGCCCTGTACACGAACACGTAATGCACTCCGCGGACGTAGACAGACTACGAGCAGACCCGTCGAGAGCCACAACGGGACCTGAGAAAACATTATCATGGGCGGCATCTCAGCAGAACGCTAAAATTACTGAGTAAATAAATGTACAAGACATCAATTTATACACTTGTTAACGGCAACATTGAAGAACTCGCACATCGAAAACAGCAAAAGTCACAAAAGGTGATATTGCCCGCATCACACTAACTGTGTGTCAATGTGCTGCTGATTTTTGCTGTTTTCAATGTGCGAGTTCTTCAATGTTGCCACTAGCAAGTGTATAAACTGATGTTTTGTACATTTATATTTGCGGTTTTATAACTAAAATAATGTTTTCTTACTGGTGATCAGTTACAAAGATATTGAGCTTTAGATATTTTTACAGTAGCTAAGCCGCTTGTAACTGTTGCTTACTACCTATACTAATGGCATGACTGAACGAAGCAGACGACACGCGTATGCCGTCAGGCATGACGTCACCGCTGGCCTGCATTGCTGACAATATTGAACAAAATTCTTTTTATATCCATAAAAATGGCCATATAAATAAACGAACTAATATTGTACGCATCACCCGCTTAATGTGGGCCCGAAAACACTCCAATAATTACATATGCTAATTTAACTAATCGTGTTAGTGCAGTTATTGGACCGTTGCGTAAAATGGCCGACAACAAACGTCTAGAAATCAAGTCAGACTACAGTTTGAGCCCATTTCGTAGTTAATTGAGTTCTAGTCAATTTGTGGCAAAAATTCTACAAATTTTGTTGCCATGGCAACGAGAGTCAATGATGATAGACTTACTAAAATTATTTATTTGCTCCACCCTCAAAAATCCTTGTTAGATGCAAGAATCTCGGATATATCTCGTAAATTATGTCGAGTTATAGCCCATTTGTCCTAAATTTCGTTCCCATTACAACGAGGGTCAGTCGGGGTAAAATTCGATTGGCAGCATTCGCTAGCCCACCCCCTATAGGCGCAAAAAATCTCACAGATATCTCTTACACAGACCGAGTTATAGCCGATTTTGTCTCAAATTTCGTTGCCATGGCAACCAGGGAGAACCTGAAGTAAAATTGAATAACAACATTAGATTGGCCATCCACGAAAACCATATTATAAAACCAAAAATTACGACTCTATTTTATACACAGCCAAAGTTATGACCGTTTAAAGAATTGTTTAATGTTCCCCATAGACGCCATTGTAATTTCTTCGAATTTTTCTAACAAATACGTAAAATATTAAACTTTTATTTTCTAACTCCCAAAAGGTACACCCTTGCCTAATACCGCATCGTTTGAGCCATTGCATGCAAAAATCCGCTGAGGGGTCTGATCTGTATGTGCGTGGAAAAAGGTATATGGCTATAAAAATTTTTGCGTATATTTCACCTATTTGCCGATAAGCCCCCCTTGGGTAGATTTACATGAAATTTTGTATGAGGGGTCATCTAGCCGACGTAGTGAACCGTGCTAAATTTTATCTCAATCGGGTCAGGGGTTTTAATTCTGTGGGGGTCGAATTTTTGGCTTTTTCATAGGAAAGAGAAGTCGCCGTTAACACATGGCTTGAACTACCGTTCAGCCTGTGATTAGCCTCATCCAAAAAAATAATCAGAATTTTACTCTTTGCAGTGATCTATTTTGCATGTACTTTGTGTTAAAATATTTATATCATGAAAGAAAAGCGAAAAATAGAAATAAACTTGAATAAGAAAAACATTATTACAGGCCGACGTAGATATACAGCAACTGAATAAACAAACAATAAACTGAAAACCAGAACTCTGACTTTTTCGCCATGTGATAAATAGCAGGAACCAACTTTGGAGTGATACGCTAGCCAGTTCTACTTCGGAGCTGCTTCCCAACTATTTTGGGTTAAAATTAAATACACATTATTCATCAAACATTTTGCGCTAGCGAAGTAGAGGCACGGATACTTGAATAAATTGTAACGAAGCGCAAGGAATTGTTTTTTTATGAAACACGTGTATACAGCTGCAGTCAACAGTAGTAGTAGTAGTAAACTGTAGTAGTAGTAACGTGTAGTAGTAGTTGCGTACAGGTGTCTGATAAAGGAATAATAGATGTAGTCACGATTGGTCAGTATCTCAACGTCCGGATCCACGTATCCTGTAGTATTCTGGAATGGTTTGAGCAGTGCAGCCGGCAGAGTCTGCGGGAAAACACAGCTGCACTCCGGTGCCAACGTGGAACCAGCTTCAAGACAGCTCCGCACTGATGAATACTCTGTACCGTGATAAGCATAGACTGGTAAATATTGTAAGCTGATGTGCAAAGCAATTTAGCCACCAATACGCATCTCGTGGCAACGTTTTTTCTCATTTACGTGCAACGTGAATGACAGTCTTTATTAATTCGTAAACTAAAAGAAATCCTTAATTTCAGGTCCCCCAACCTTTTCCAGGTTGTTAATTGTAGATGCAAACTGTCAGTGAAGTGGGCGCAGCCATTTAGTCGACCAATAACCAAGAACTGGGCTTAAATGGATTACCGTATACTCTGTAAAGCAAAAATAGGCAGCCCTATTATGAAATAAATATTTGAAGATTTGCTAGCAGTGTTTGAATTGCCGGGGTTTGGGGGTTGAACCCCCCAACTGCTTTCTCAACCCCCCAACACATTGTCAAATTATGTACTGGGGGTACAGCTATATACTATATACGTACGATTTACATCACCATTTTGGTCGGTTTTCGATCGTCGAAAAATTCAAAAAAAAGTTCAAGGAATGCCACACTTGAGCACACAAACCTCCTCTAAAGAAGGTGTTAAAGATGTGAAGTAAATGGGACCTAGCCTATAGGCCAAGGGCATTCCAAAATGTCGGCGGTATGTCGTCCGGGCCTTTGGTTCTCATCTTTGAAATTGCTGAATCCAGTTCACAGATGGGAAAATCTTTGCCTGCCTTATTGTCGGCAGGAATGCATTGACTTTCCCAGCGTACGATAAAATTGTTCTACCATTTAGAATCATTGCTTCGTTGTGGCCATTGCTGCCAGGTGTGCCGATGAGACTCTTGATAATTCTCCATACTTTGGCAGGATCGGCATGATGTTCAAGATCTTCCACGAAATCGATCCAGCTTTGCTGCTTGGCTACTGCCGCAAGTCTGTGAGCTTCCCAACATGCCTCTACCCACTTCGCTCTTGCTGGCACCTTGCCTGCATAATTGATTGCATTTCTTAATTGCTGTCATCACCTCTGGCACCTCTGGAGTGATCTAGTCATTCGACTTCGGACTTTGTTTACATTTGCCAACGTGCTCTTTCACGGTATTGATACGAATACTATTAAACTGGCCGATCCACTTGATCAGTGGTTCATTCTCATCCAGTTCCCATGCAGACAGCTTCATCTACTGCTGCAGGATTCCCATATGACTCCGTTACACCTCCAGTGAAATCTACTGGGTGACTTCACTTTTTGACTTAGACTTTCGCTGAGCCTTTTCGCTGAGCGAAAGCTAAAGCTGAACGCTAAAGTCTGTACTTAGACCACAGTTCAACTAAACTATGGTCTAAGTCTACTGATTACAAATGGCGGAAAAACAAGTAAAACTAACAGGAAATAAATCAACCATTTACGCTTGGACTTGCTTATTTAATTGCGCCGCGCAAGCAAATAACGTAATTAGTTAATTACGTAACATCTGACGTCATTGCATATTCATAATGGCGCTTATTTTTGGTACCAGACTGCTTTAATTTACTAAACTATCCGTACGCATAGGACTGTGAATAGTCGCCATGTTTTCGCTGAGCTAAAGTCAAAAGTTGAAGTGGATTCAGGCTCAGCGAAAGTTAAGCCCTAAGGGCTAAAGCTATCTCTTCCATGCAAATCGAACTGACTTTAGCCAGGTTGGTTCGGCTCAACTTTGGTCTAAGTAGGTACTTTTGGACTCAGCGAATCGCTGAGACTTTCGCTGAGTCCAAACTTCGGTCTAAGTAGGTAAGTTAGGCTCAGCGAAAGTCTCAGCGAAAGTCTAAGTCAAAAAGTGAAGTCGCCCACGGTTTACCTGTTGTCGAGTGGCTGTAATATTAAGCTTAACGTGCACCACAATTGGCAATTGGTCTGAACCCACATCTTTCCCCACCGACCCATTCCGCTTTATTTGTCCAGCTGTAATGGACAAGTGTGATATCCGGAGAGCTTGTCCCCTCAGTAGCCCGGTTTGTCCTGGTAGCCGATCCATCATTAACACACACTACATTATTCTCCAAAATCCAGTCTGTTACTAGCTCATCTCTGCAATCCGATAACTTTTCAAAGTCCCACAGACTGAAATGAGCATTTAGATCTCCCCCGACTAACGTGTCCCTGGTACCAAACTGTCATCTATGCACTTGCTAGTGCAGTCGGTAGCTGCACAGCCTTTAAAAACCATTCCGTGTCTAATTGGGTTGTTACATGCATTACACTTCACCTTCGTAACTGACCCTTTTGTTGCAGGACCTGAATCTGAATTATTTTCAACATCCCCGGCTCTGAGCAACAACTGATGAATGAATAGCAAATGACCGCGAAAAACTAACATTAACACGACTACTTGAATGTTGAAAAAGCGAAACCGCCGCTCCGATCGTACGGACAGTCGACTGTGACCTGGATTTGGACACAATGGTAGGTAAGCGAGGACGCCATTCAGCAAAGCCTCTGAGAGTAGTTGGAGACCCAGTGTTCACATTCGCCAGAAATGCCAGTAATGATGATAAAGAATAGACTGATTGACCGCGAAGCTGACGGAATGTTGTGTGCTGCTACAGCTGCTGCTGTACGTCACGTGAAGCCGAAGCCAGACGACCGATAGGGGTTGAGATTGCAGGCAGCCGGTCGACTGCGAACGTACATTACGCAATCGGTCTCGGGCGGCTGCCACGCCACCTTGCATTGGTTGGACGAAAACAGTTCCCAGCGTGTAAGGTAAAACATTTTTCGACCCTTCGCACTGCTGGTGGCATGCTTGAACACTTTTCAACACTGAAACTGTTTAAAAACCAGATGAAAGCAACATAAAACGCCAAATAAACGGTTTATGCAGATAAAAACAAACCGCCCGCAACAAACTGCTGCTACTACTACTGATACTGCAATACTACATATGTTACTAAAACTACTATTACATCTATAAATACAACTACTACAAAAAAACTACGATTACTACTACATCTATCAGTACAACTACAAATACTACTGACTTTGCTGAGTCTGGCAGACAAAGTGCAGGGCTGCGACGACGCCGTACATGTAGTAGTGTACCAGACAGTTGGATTGATGCTTGAAACAAGCCTCTACGTTGCTCGCGTTACTACAACAACAATTCTACTAACTCCCATTACTACTAGTCTACTACTACTAGAACTGTTACTGCTACTACAACGTGAGCCATAAAAAGTGCCACTTCACTTTTGACCATATCTTTGCTAAATATTAAACGATTTTCAAATTTTTTTCAATGATGCATTCTGCGGACAATTAGCAATAAAGTGATTATTGAATATCCCGCCACACGCTAACTGTGTCACTACACTACCTTGTAAAATACAAATGCAAAAAAACTAACAATAACAGACAGCAAGAGTGTTGGTGAACAAAACACACTTCTGACCAAAAATGCAATAAATGATTTGTACTATGCTGCACTGTGTTAGATCGTTTTTTTTAAATATCTGGCGTGTTGGACAATATGTTTGTTTCTGGCCTTTGTCGTTTAGCAAGCCTACCAATTATCCACAGTGACCACGTTCTCTTCAGTACGTGTAGGCTTCAATCTGCCGGTCTCATGCCATTGGTAGGTGCTGTGTGTTTCCATAATCAGTGTTAATAACATTTCCACGCTTTCCCTGTTGCAGCTTATCTTCAAACATTCTGCCAGTATTCTCCAAAACCTGTATTTTTAACCGGTATAAGTTCTTAATCAGAGCCTTGTCTTCGCTGCTAAATGGCACATTACGTCACCGGTATATCTTCTGTGCATTAAAATTATTATTTACGACGATATCAGTTGCTTTTGTTTAAAAGCATCAGAAATGTATATAAAACTAAACATAATTTAAGTTTTTGTTTACAAATTTGTACAAATTGTGTCAAAATATGATTTTTTGCATATGTATTATAATGATTTCGGTGATTTTTGAAAATTTATGTTTCTGTAACTCTCCGAGACTTCCCGTCCTAAGTCGGCTACATCTCTTTTCCCATGGGTATCCGGATCTACTCCGTTAAAGGAAGTTAGACGATTGCCCATGGTAGGGGTGGGTTCGTGTGGGACGAAGGTTCACCAGAATGATGAATTCCGGCAGAAACGAAATTGAGATGGGAACGGTGAATGTAAGAATGACGATTACTTTCACTGTATGAGGACTAACTTCACTTGACGAAATCACTCTAATTACTCAAATCTTCTCGTTCTTAACTTGGAAGTGGGTTAGGGTGCCTTGTTGTATGAATGCGAAGAGCGGAAGGAAATATTCCTTCGAAACTCCTCCAAATTTAGAATGAGAAGGTGGAGCAGAGTAGAGTAGAACTACCCGTCTTCGACGAAAGAATGAGTTGGAAACTTTAGGAAATATGATCAGCGAAATCGCAGGAGTGAAGCGGAAACTTGGGGAATGCCAAAGGTCGAGGGAAGGCTCTGCAAAAGAGGTGAGGTGTTCTAGAGTGGCGGCACTGAGTTTTCAAGGGGTTGATATCGGTTACGACTCGGGGG
>Ga0209671_1005818_pt1 | contig 12540 bp, 12 predicted proteins | sample WorMetHERISLAND2_2_FD_187401 | JGI IMG/M metagenome (GOLD analysis project Ga0209671, IMG submission 187401) | Marine gutless worms symbiont microbial communities from Max Planck institute for Marine Microbiology, Germany - Olavius geniculatus... | ecosystem: Host-associated > Annelida >... | reverse complement strand
GGGCAGGGGGTGGGGTCTGGAGAGGGGGCTAGCAGGATCGGATACCCGAAACTAAAAATGCTGTACACGCTGTAGATGGAGACCGTTCATAACGAAAATCATCCCATGACGTGTAGACCTACCTTGCTGCAACTTTAGAAATAGTGCCACACAATCAATATGCATCAACAAATTATAATATTCTAATTACCCAAATATCACTACTCTGAGAATACATCTCAACTTCATGCCAACAACGGTTATGTAACAAATACGCCAACATCATTTGATTATACCGTATTGCTCGACTGACAGGCTAACCTACTGTACAAATGAAAATAACAGAAATCGTTGGCACGAACGCTGAACAAAAATAATCGAATCATACCTCTGATAATAAATCTGCATGCGATAAACTGTGGACTGGTAACTAATATAACACAGGCAGATACATTACAATGTAAATGAACAATAAGCACTTGGAGAGTGTGAACCACTGTCAAGGGTGATTATCTAAGTCTTTTTCTTTTTTCTTTTTTTTCTTATCGATATTGTAACGATTATGCTCTGTTATGTTCTGTTTTTGCAATGGCGTTTGACCGTTGTTTAATAACAGATTACTTACTTACTTACTTACTTATGTCAGGACTCATCCCATATACTGCGGCTCATGTGGTGGTTTTCCTTCCCAGATGCCCCGAAATAGGCAGATTTTCCACGGTTGTAATGCCAATTTTACATGCCGAGATCTTAGTTGTAACATTAAAAAAATAAACAAACTCTGAAATCTGGATTAATCCAAAGAATCTTCTTTTACCAAGCCTTGACTTTTCCCCCAAAATATCCTCGAATAGCATCCATAATATAATAATAGGCTAATTATGTATTTGCACTGACGATGACACCAAACGAGACAAGAAAATCTCCCTGACAGCAGTGATAACTAGATTAATAACTAAATAACCACCGCATTAGAGCAATCTAATGCACAAGAGGACGTCCACTTTCCGGGCACTGTGAAATTCTTATCTTTTCCAGGTAATCCTTCCCCAAATGGCATTTGCCCTCTGCCCTCCGTACCCGAGTGAGATAAACTTTAGTCTTGAACATACTGTCGATCTTTGCATTTCTCATTAAAAGCTTGCAAAACTATCCATTGTACGATAGATAAATTTCTGAGACAATACCCCAACCTTTTTCCATTCCATGACTTTTCCGGATTTTCAAGGACTGCCAGGTAAGTGCTCACCTGTGCATCGTACAATAGCTCTGCATCGTATAATTGCTCTCAGAATAAACTGCAGATACCGTATACTCATTAGATATGACAACGTACTAGCATGCTACGTGTACTAAGCATGCATTTCAAAAAAGCTGACAAAACAAGCTTGCATCCCAGCTTAACATGTGGGAAAAACTGCAAATGCAGAAAAAAACGATGAAATCAACGAGGAATACGATCAATGTCTGCGGCACATTCACAACACATCATCAGTCACAATGTCTTACCAATAATGTTTCTTGCACAAAGACCACTCTCCAGGCACTTAAAACATTTCTCTCTACGAATAACCGCAGTATAATAACAAAATATAATTGCAAAGAAATAATACTACAATAAAGAAATGGAGTGGGTCACAACTAGGGTTCTCAATGGACGTTATGAATTCAAAGCTAAAAAATTTGGACGTCAGTGTACAAAATCTGGAAGTCACGCAGTATGGTTACAAGAAAACTCGAGCAAAAAATTAACATAATGGGCAGAACAATATATGCTTACTACTCTGTGTCTCAAAAAAAACATCCCCAACATTTTTGACTGTAACTTGAAAACCAATTACACATTTTGATAATTTCTGGTAAAAGTATTCCTGACACAACTTGCCATCAAATGACTAGTTTCCCACTACCTGAGGAAAGCACAACCAGAGAAATATCACTTTTTTTTATCCAATCTGATACGATTGCTTAATTAACATAACGCGTAAAAACACATTTTGTTCACATGTCTAACACTGTGGCTGACATTTCATTCAGTTGTCCATTTTTCAACTGCCTATAGTAAAATTGCTTGAAATGTTGGCCCACTATGCGAACACAGGCAAGGAGACGCTTTCTCCATTCACTTGACAGCAGTATCGATAATGTTCTGCTCCAGACCAATAAAGGCTCTACCAGTCACTTCTTGATTTCACAAACATTCCTAAACTTCATCTGGTAGACGCACTGCTGCAAGACAGTCAAACCTTGTAATAGACCTGCTGTTGGGGCCCACAAATTAGGACAGATGGAATTCATTGAAGTTTTTCCATTCATTTTAACACATATTATGCCTGGTCTGATTTCCCCAGGTAGTGCAAAAACAGACGTTGGGTGAGGTGAAAACTAAAACACTTATTTAATAGCCAGTTATGTCAGAAATATTTCTGCCAAATATTATTAAAATCTGCTAATCTTTGTCCAAGGTACGATCGATAATGTTGGGGATGTTTTTTTCAGGTTTTCTGTTTATCTTAACGCATATTTCGCTTGATCTGCTTTCCCTAAGTAGTGCAGAAGCATACATTGGAAGAGGTGGGAAACTGAACGGCCATTTGATGGCAAGTTGTGTCAGGAATATTTGTACCAAAAATTATTAAAATCTGATAATTGGTTTTCAAGTCACAGTCGAAAATGTTAAGGATGTTTTTTTGAGACACAGTGTACATGTGTCACTAGGTCTTTGTTTTTAAAACAAGCAACATTCAATTCTAGCCCTATGCAGAAAGAAAGATGCAGTTTGTGGATCAGAGTTATTTATTGCACACATAGTGAGAGAAAACAGATTGTGACATCAGTTCGCAATTTATTACAGACAAATAGACACAATACAGTTTGATTTTGACGTTGTGACGTCAATGTCTAAAAATTTGGGCGTACAGGCTGAAATTTTTGGGCGTATTTATGCCCAAATGTTTGCTATTGAGAACCCCGGCTACAACAATACATCATTTAACTATTATGCCACCAAACACTGGTGTTGATCCAAATGAGCAGTTAACTTAACCCGACAAGAACATTTCTTTGACATTAGGTCAATTTTCTGACCTTCTTAAACAGTTTTTGTCAAATTCATTCACTCTGCAGCTTTTTCATGCAAGTGTACTTGCTCAAAAGATCTATTCATTCCAAAAATACCACAAAAGAAAAATCTATTCATAAATTTATTGAGAAATGCTGCTTAAAGACAGATCGGCATTTCCAGGCAAGAAACAAAGCCTCTTGGATGGATGTATTTACTGGGTGACAAAATAACGCATAAAAAACAACAAAAAGTGAGTCTCTAAAACAACTGTACGATTACTGACCAAGCCGTGACAAATGCTACTTGCAGAGACACTGAAAACAACTAAACAACCTTTAGTAACAACAAATTTTCCAAGTATACAAGAGCGTCACAAGCAGTGACTCAAGTTGGAATAAAAAGAGCAGACCATCCGATCCATACTATCTTTGAGTAACTTATGACAAGTGAACTAGCTAAACAAATCCACGCACACATCTCTGTGTATGAAGAAAGCCCAAAGCAGTACAAACTGACGTCAATATGCTTACGAATCCATCATGAAACGAAACATTTCCTTCTCTGGAACTATTTCCGGTCGCGTCTAAATGTCATTCCAAGAAAGAAACAGCAGACGCTGAAATGCCAAGAAATCGGTAAGCAATGTTTGCAACCCGGTGGCCTTATATAATGAATGGTAGGTAGCTTATCGGTTACTGCTTCATCGTACGAGTTTACTGACATCAGCTAAGCAGTCACCTAAGACATTTCTGTTCAGATGCTGAGATCTTGGTCCCGGTACAGGGGATGGCAGTGAGGGGGCGGGGAGGAGGCAGTTAAGTGGTCATGGAAAAACTGTGGCTAATACGCTGAAGATGACAGGCACGACAGAGCAAGTGTCCGTCAAGTGGATAGCAGCGCTGTGCCAGCTCATCCGTCAACTGCATCTCACAGTCCTGTACAGCAGACACAATGGGGATGTGTTCTACTCTAACTTTTAATCTGAAAGAGAAATTAACCATTAAAACAATATGGCCTAAATTTAAAGTATACAGTTAATATATTTAAGTGGCGCTAATAAAAGTGATAAAAGATGTCATCGCTATTAGAAAGCAAGAGGTCACTCTAAATTTTAAGCCACTACTGTTGTTGTTAAATATGTTCTATTGTTAAATATATACTGGGTGACTTTAAATTTCGCTTAGACCTAAGTTTTAAACTATAGTTTTGAACCAAACCATAATCTGGACTCTAAAGTATGCTTTTAAACCAATGCTCAGATTAACTTCAGTTTTAAACTCGGTTTTAACGCGCGAAAGCAGCTACTGCTTTCAGCGCATCTTAGCCATAGCAATTCTGTCCGTCCGTCTGTCTGTCTGTCACACGGGTGGATCAGTCAAAAACGGTGCAAGCTACGATCACCAAATCTTCACCGTCGGCAGCCTAAAAGACTCTAGTTTCAGGAACCGTAAAGCTTTTTCAGAAATTCAAAGGGGGTCACCTCGAACGAAGGCGCTATATGAGAGGGGATGGCAAAATTTGCAATTTTTGGCCAATAAGTCGCTTATCTCAGTAACGGTGCGAGATAGGGCCTAGGTTACTATTAATCACTAATAGGAAGTCGTACACTGGCTCTGGATTGGCACCGAATTCAATGATTTTGAATGACCTTGAACGCCAAAATGGAGGGTTTTATGGATTTTTTGGCGATTTCAGGCTGCGACACAAGTCTATATCATTCACAAGGTGGCGCCATGCTACTATCATTTTGCGATCCAGATAGAGAATTTGGTATTTGTATATTAACTTAGCGTGAACCGGAACTGCTATAGGCTTTCACGCGTCTCGTGAGCTAATAGAAAGTCGTACACTGGCTCTTGATTGGCGCCCAACTCAATGACCTTGAATGACCTTAAACGTCAAAATAGGGGGTTTAATGGATTGTTTTGGCAATTTCGGGCTGCGAGACATATTGCAAGAGCGAATTGCACCGAAACCAATTGAAATAGACATGGACAAGCTGCATATAAAATTTTCAGCATTGAACGTAGATTTCAATGGTCCAACTCTCGATTTTACAGGTTCAAGAAAACCTGCACACAAGGGCATCAAAGAGCGGTACCCCCGTAAAAGTCACGACGAAATGGCTGGAGATAGACTGCTATAGGCTTTCACGCGTCCAGTGAACATTAGCTCAAATTTCTTGTAGACTTAAGTGCTCAGTACTGGTGTAATATCTTACATTTGCACCATCAACCTGACGACGCCACCGGATGTATTCTAAGGCTAGCTGGTGAATCTGTCTAGCACTTAGACGCGTTGAAAGAAACTCATCTTTGTCAGATAAACATGATTCGTGCTGTACATTAGGCGCACGTCGTAAGTGACTGGGCCCTAGAACGCCGGCAGCAATAGCAACCGCTGGGTAAACAAACGCCATCTTGTTTTGGCTAGCTAAATCAAAGGTTAAAGTGGTTTTGGTTTTAAACCAAACCTAAAGACTAGTCTTTAAGAAGAAAAGCCTATCTCGATGCATTACAGAGATCAGGTTTGAAACCGGATTGTTCAGATTAAGTTTGGTTTTAAACCAAAGTTTGGTATTATGTTCAGTTTTAACTTTGGTTTCAGCGGAAGCGTCTGGTTTAAAACCCTACTTAAAACCGGATTTAATCGTCACTTTAAACTTTGCACTAATTAGGTTTTAAACCGAGTTTTGATCCAAAACTATAGTTTAAAACTTTGGTCTAAGCGAAATTTGAAGTCACCCACTGTGTGTTCTGTTGATAAATATGCTGTAAAATGCCGACAGTTGCAAAGCTCGAAGTGCGACTGCAGCACATTAACAGAGATTATGGCATACTGACTTCACAATGATAGCAGTCAACATGAAAGTCCTTGTCCATCGCCACAACACGAATCGTCTCATCCGTGTCCTGTCAAAACAAACAAAACTGCCATAAGTCAATGGCAGCGAAACAGAAAAAAAAGCTATTACAGAGACTGAATTCACAAATTCCAGACACGCTGGACATAGTAATCAAGGGCCAAATTTTCGAAACTTCTTCGGAAAATGTCTTTGGAAGAATTTGAGATCTTCCAAAGAAGATTTTGAGAAAGGGTGCGCAATTTTCGAAACTTAAATGGAAACTTCTTTGGAAGAATTTAAGCAAATATATAGGAAAGCACTAACCTTGTCCTACAAAGAAAAAGCTGTGTAATAAAACGAAATTTGCAAAAAAAGTACGCACTGTTGACACTTAGTTTAGACGTCATATGTGACATCATAAGTTAACTGCGTAATGCTGCGGTAAAATCAACAATGAGTAAGTAAAGGAAATTGATGTTTGGTCAGCCTAAAAAACGAAGCGGTGCGTAAAATGCATTTCCCGTGGACATGCTAAGATAAAAAGTATTCCTAAGAAGTTTTGATTACGTCACATGGTCACACATTGTTGGTATAAGTGCATCTGATTGGTTGAACTAGTTTAGGAAGATAAGAAAAGAAGAAGTTCTTTGGAAACGCAAAGAAAGCCGTCGAAAATTTGGATAAGAAAACTTCTTTGGAATTCCTAAATCATCTGACATAGGAAGATCTTTGGAAAATGTCTTAGGAAAGTTTCGAAAATTTGGCCCCTGTAGAGCACTGTGCATGTGTGTGAGTAGTTGATGTTAATCCATCCAGTGGCGTAATCTCGGACATGAACAATGAACATGCAGCCTACGAGGTATACATTTTCACGCTAGGCCAAGGCCCACTCCATTTCTGTTAAGGTGCGTATATTGTACAGTACAGAGCGACCGAAATGAACAGAAACCTTAGAGCAGTTGACTGGCGTTGCCCGGAGTGTCGGTGAAAGAACTGAACCGAACTGAATCGCACAGCACACGGTAGTGTGAGTGTTGTAAGGACGACCTTCAAAGTCTATGGGAAAAGGTAAACTTTGACCCTCAGCCAACCAAAAACCCCTAAACCGATCATCACCAAATTTGAATGGCGTGATTATGTCATGGACGCCTACCACCAAAAAATTTGGGCTCAATCCGCCCAGGGGTTTTTGAGTATATAGGTGAAATATATGTAAAAAAACTTACCAGTTTACAACTGTGTGTAAGGACGATGTGATGATATCAGTCCTCTAAAACAGCAAAAAAATCATTTGGGTAACCTTAGATGGAGCTATGCATATGGCGTCCTTACAAGCAGTGGCATATTTAGGATTTGGCAGGGAGGGGCATGGCAAGAGCACGAGCCTATAACGGGGTCTGGCGGCAGAGCCCCCAGCGGCGTCCAAGGGCAGAGCCCCTGGTCGGGGGGTCAGGGGATGCCGAAACACTTTTTGCTTTTGAATGTTTAATGGAAGCCGCAATTCGCCCATTTTTTCTGAAATTCGGAAACGCCATATCAGATGCAATCTCACATGGCGATTTTAATCACACATTGTATCCGTATGAAAAAAGACCATCAAACATTGTTGAATTTTGCAATTCTTGCTGGAAAACAGCAAAAATGCACCTTTTCATATTAGGGTTTAAAGCTCCCGTAACGTTACCGGTAACTTACGGTAAATTACGGTAAGGTAAAATTGCAAAATTACCGGTAAATTACGGACTTTTATTTTTACTGTTAAATTAGATATTTAATTTTACACACATTAAGTGCCATAATAGTCCAATTAATTTGATTTTGAAACTAAAGTGCCAAAGTCGTCTACTTACATATGTTAACAGCTATTCTGAGACTTTTTCAGCGCGATGCACTTCTGTTAAAGATAAAATATGGATAATTTACCAGAAATTTAGTGGTAAATTATAATTTACGGTAACGGTAACATTCCCAATCTTACCGGTAATTTTCGAACACTATTTCATATAAAGTCGCCTTTAAAAGTTTTCATGGTCGGGCCAAAGGGGGGAGGGGGCCATCGCACAGTGGCCTTCCCCCTAAATACGCCACTGCTTACAAGCTGACTTTAGTTGGTAATCACTAACATAGTGATTGCCTTCTTCATTTGATGTTATTTGTCGTATTAGGCCTATTCGATGTTTTTCAATATTCGACGACTTTCAAGACCATTTTCCATCAAACTCAAAAATTTTCAAGACTGTTTGGTTTTCAAAGACTTTCCGAGTTGTGGAAAAGTGTACAAAAAAATTTTCTAGGACTTTCGAGAAATTTTGAGAATCGGCTGCCACCCTGAATACAGGGTGCACTTGCGCTAAGTTAGCTAACGAGCTGAATGAAGCACAATGAACTATCTCAGAGTCACACTGCACGGACTGTACAAATTCATCAAACTGGCAGCTCATTTCATTTCATTTCCTGACGCGAGTTCAGTTCAGTTGAGTTCGGTTGGTTTGCTCTGTACCCACCATAAGACCAGCTATCCTCTGAGTGTCTTTAATGTGAGGCGCACTGCACGCGCTGACCACGCATCCCTTCGTTGTCAGAGTCGTCCGCACCCTGCTCCGCCGATGGGTCAACTTTATGTAGCACACAGTCCTCCGCCTGGTCCGGCACTATCACCTGCAAAAACAGCAGAATCGTGGCTTAGAACCTCAGACGGCTGGCTTGCAATCCTTACGGCTGGCTAGCCAGCTTAAGCCGTGGCTTAGAACTACTGATGGCTTACGACGGCTTACGGCAGCTAGTCATGGCTTAAAAAATTACAGAATGATGGCTTAACTCAGTATGTCAAGTGACACAATCGAAATAAATAGCTGCAGAAAAATAGACCGTCACATCAATATGTTTCATCAATAACCTCTTGGCGCTCACAGTTGCCAGATAGGAAGACGGGATTAAGCATTTGTAATTTTTGACATCCAAGGCCAGAGCGTCAGATGTAAAAAATTACAGAATGATGGCTTAACTCAGTATGTCAAGTGTCAGTGTATCACAAACAGTTTTGTGATTGTTATTCTAAGCCCTAATCTTAAACTAGGTCTAACAAAAGCACACAGCATACGACCAAATGCAAACCAAATTGGTTCTCATTCAAGGCCACTACAGACTACGGCACAGATGTTCAGCAACACTAGTTTGGCAGATCACGTCATAGTCATCATCATGACAGCTTTTTGTGGTGCCACTGACTGACGAATAGCATTTTATTTTAGTCGTCAAATGATGCAATGCCACGTGGAATTTTCTGCAACTAGTGCCATGTGCTCGTTATAAAGCAACGACTATGTAACACAGGCTCTAACTTAAGCGGTAACGCACTATGTTGCTCATTATACTAATAATTCTGAAAAGAAGAACTTTAAAGGCCAGCTCGCACGAAAAAAACGATATCGGCTAAATATGTGTAGAATGTAACACTAATTAATAATGTGCTGACCCAATGAAACGAAAACATTGCTTTGAAGTAATTTTCAGAGAAATACGAGGCGTGTTCAATAAATTCCAGGACTGTTCTTTTCAGTAAGCACACACTGACAGCTGAAAACCAAAACTATTATGAAGTTGTACAGCTGCTATTGTACATCACTTACTGTGGTTGTTCATTTATGACGTCAAGCTGTGACATCATTATTAAGATATAGGCCTAAATGATGGGCGTTGACGTTTGGCATACGCAAATAATAATCACAAAAATTTCTAGTCGCAGAAGGCGTAGAAAATGCTTAAATTTATTGTAGATTATCTGTAGTAATCAGCAGTGACACTATCATGTTTGAAAGTATATGAATAGTTCGCCCGCTTTTGCAGCGGTCATTAGTCAGTTAGTGATGATGTCAGTGTCAAAGCACTGCATACAACAAAAACGGTCAGAAGCAGACAAAGCAGTTGCTCTCACAGAATTTTTGCTTGGAGGACATACTGTGAATAAAAAAATTATACGGTGCATTAATGTCCGATTGATTACGACCAGCAATTCGCAGCAGTTGACCAGATTTGCTGCAGAGATGTGTCGTTCTTTAAAATGGCAGAGCCCCACCGTGCGATAGGCCCATTAGACAGTTAAGAAAATTGAAGAGATGGGCTGGTAACTGCTGCAGCATTTGCCATACAGCCAAGACTTAGCTCCAAGTAATTTTCGTTTGTTTGGACCACACAGCGAATCACTTGCAGACATTAAGTTCAAGAACAATAAAGATGTTCTTCAGCATTGTGTCCGAAAATTTCTACCGGTGCCAACAAAAACTTAATGCTACGGGTTCCAGCCGACTTGTAGAACAATAAGAACACTGCAGTGAACTGCAGGAAGAATATGTTTAATAGTAACATAATGGACGTAGACAGTAAGGTCGACTTTTCCTAATGATAGCTGGGCTTCTTGTTGAGGCATGGTGCATAACTTAAAAAACACTGTTTCAACCTAAACATTGTTTCGACCAAAATGACATCAAGATGAGAATTGTATCGTATCACAGTGTAGCATGGTAGTGCGTAACACTGTTGTAAGAGCGACTATCAAAGTCAATGGGAAACCCCTAATTTTGGGCACCCGTAGCCCCCAAACCCCTGAATCAATCGACTTAAAATTTGACTTGGATGATTATGTCAGCGATCTCAACCTACGTGCCAAAAATGGTAAAAATCGGCCCAGCAGGGTCGACGGGACAAAGGGGTGATATAATGTATATAATGTGGCATAGCGAATAGGTAATGTGGCCTTGGGAATTCCAAATATGCGGTTATTTTGGACCCCTGCCTACAGGTCCTAGCAAAATGATTTCTGCTGTTTTGGATGTGTGACTTGGTCGCCCTTACACAGTAATGTAAACTGGTAAGTTTTTTTTATATTTAATAATCATAACACTGTATAATACTGCTACAGGCAAATGAGCATTGTATCCATGAATATTTGCGGACATCTGACTAACAACAATACTTGTGTCATTGGTAGTTCAGCTCTGCGACGAAACTGATTCCAGTTTCTCCCGACTTTTCGCTGACCATTTTCAAATTCCCTGACTTTTTCAGGTTTTCCATGTTTTCCAGGTGAGTGGTCATACATACCGTTTCAACTAATGAGTCAGTGCAAAGACAATCACCTCCTGCCGTGCTGGAAGCAGCTTCTCCAGCTGGCCGATCTTCCCAGCTGGCTGCCATCTGTCCGGTGGGAACTTCACCTCAAACGTGACAATAAGACGGCCTTTGTCAAATGGGTTCTTGTGTGTCGGCATGCCCTCGTTCAGGATGCATTTGGTCTCTTTGTGCTTCATCACCTCGCCTGCGATGCAGTAATACATAACACAATACACACAGTGACATCAAAGTTAGTCAGAAGCAGATTTCTTGTGTGTCGTCAGGATACACTTGGTTTTTTGGGGTTCATCACCTTACCTTACCTTACATTTACCTGCGAAAGGGGTGACAACATAAGCAGCCACCGAACGCTGAGGCCACATGGGCCCAGTGCACAATCCCAACAGACCTGAAGGTCGATAGAACCTCTTGCAAGCTTTTGCAAACTTCAAGAGGAGAAACCAATGGATATCACTCAAGGTGTACAACGAAATAGTGTAGTCTCCAAGAATTTGCTTTCGAAGAAGCACTAAAGCATTGCATTGGGCAATGAAGTGTAGTGATGTGTTCTCATCCTCCTGACAGAGGGGACATATGGAGTCCTGGCTTGCACCCATAATACAGAGGTGTCGATTAACATCTGCATGGCCAGTAAATATGCCAATTAGAATCCGTAAATCCTTCCTAGAAAGTCTAAGAGCACATCGAGCTCTCACAAGGTCAAAACCAGGCAAGAAGTACTTGGCCTGTCTGCAGCCAGATAGTTCCTGCCACATTCTGTTTTGTTCATGTACAGTCCAAGCTTTGATAGAACTGTAGATGGTGGATCTACAAGGGAACATAAGATATGTAGAAAGATTCACCTACCTAGAAAGTGTAATATCTAGCAATGGAGATGTTGAAGCAGATGTCAACACTCGACTGGCAAAAGCAGCAGCAGTCTTCCGACGACTTGACAACGTGTGGCGATCCAGCATGATTAGCCTCAAGATTAAACTGGACCTCTACACCTCCCTCATTGTCTCTACAGCCATATACGCCAGCAAGACTTGGAAGAGTATAGCTAGAATATGTCAGCAGCTGGACGTATTTCACAGCGCAACTTACGGAAGACTCTGGGCATTGCATCGAAGGACCAAGTGACTACCATGGAGGTGCTAAGCCGGACTGGGCAGCGAAGATTACAGGACATTGTAGCATAGAATTGTAGCATAGTAGTGACTTCGGATGGCAGGCCATATCATCAGGATGCCACTTAGACGACCAGCCAATCACGCCATGTCATGGACCCCTCGTGGTAGTGGCAGATGACGAGGTCGTCCAACGAAGACTTCATCATCATCATCGACAACCGTGGGCTCAATGCCCATTGGTGTCTGACACCATTGTTACTATCGCTGCCCACCGCTGCCTATCTAGAGCAGCGTGGCTTAACTCCTGCAGGGTTGCCCCACACCACTGCTCAATGTCATCTGACCATTCTTGGTGAGGCCGTCCTCTTTTGTTTGAACCATCCATCATTCCGAACACCAGGGTCTTTATC
>Ga0209671_1005815_pt1 | contig 12543 bp, 8 predicted proteins | sample WorMetHERISLAND2_2_FD_187401 | JGI IMG/M metagenome (GOLD analysis project Ga0209671, IMG submission 187401) | Marine gutless worms symbiont microbial communities from Max Planck institute for Marine Microbiology, Germany - Olavius geniculatus... | ecosystem: Host-associated > Annelida >... | reverse complement strand
GTCTTATTATACCGTGCTACTTTTTGTTATATGGGCAGTTGTAAGTGCCGTTGCGGCCTTTCTGACCCTTGGAACACATGTTTTATTGTTCTGTTCTGTATTTTCTGACATTGTCATGTATTGTGTTTCCAAAATAAACTGATGATGATGATGACAATGTCACGATAGGCTATAGATAAAACCAACTACTCCTAGAAAATGGTTACTAGTTCTCAAGTATAAGCTAAACGACAAAGAGAATAATCTGAACATGAAAAAGCAACGATTCATGATTGTATTCTGCTGCGATTAAGCTGTCAATCAAGAAAACAAACGGCCGAAGGTCAGAAGCCATAACTACTGATAAATCCATTTGGTTGTTTGGTGCATAAAACAATCAAAAAATGGCAGGAAATGACTTCACACGCTGTAGGCCTAGATCGTTTTGAGCTGCTGGCGAAATACCACTGTACGCTATAACCTACAGTTTGCTCCTACGCCTAAGTCTGATTGCATGCAGCCTGTATAAGCCTATGGTACACAGGGATGTGCACGATACCTTCCGAGACGAGACCGAGACGTTGCAGCTTGAAGCTCCCGAGACTCGAGAGTCTCGGGAGCTTCAACGTCTCGCCGAGACGTTTTCCGTGACGTATGGTAAAACACATTGACAATGAAAAATTATACGGATTTTAATTAACTTACACCACGGTAAGCGCTTTTTATTTGATATTGTGGGTTTTTGCAATTTATTTTGACAATTATCACTGAATAATTAACGGCTTGCACCATAAAGAATTGCACCTGCAGTGCTGTAGACATGAGCCATTATGTTTATCACAATTTGTAAGCAACTGAAATTAGCAAACTACAGCTGATTATAGCCTCATACGTCGTCTACATTTGGCTAATAGTATTCATTCTGACATCATACACTTTATCTTCATTGCGACTAGGTCATTTTATGACGAAAAAAGACTGACATGACATAATTCTGCTTTATGATAAATAAGTAAATGAAACAGTAAAAACACTGTAAACGAATATGTCTAAACCACAAATGTCATGCTGGTTCTATCTGCAGCTACCGTATGCACGGCGCGCCTGCACAAAACGTCTGGACGAGACGCAATGGCCCGAGACCCGAGACGCATCGGTCCTAGACCGAGACGAGAGGTTAGTGCGTCTCGAGACCGAGACGTCTCGACCGACACCACATCCCTGATGGTACAAAATAGACTTAACTCCATTTCTTCCCGAAATTAGGCCTACTCCCAAGTTAAGAAAGCAACACAGTTTGAAGCCGTAAGCCCTCCCTAACATTTAAAATACTGAGCAAGAAATACTATTAATAAGTATTAATAATTACTTTATCTGCACGAAAAAAAAACAACTTAAGCAAGTTAAGTGATAACAGTATTACACATGATGGCGACCAATTTGTATTTTCAAAGGCATAAATCACAAAACGACAAAAGAACTGCAGGCAAATTGCACTTTATTAAGAACACTACACCCGAGCGAGCGACAGTATGTGTACCGTATTCTTAACTAAAGGCAGAATCAGTCCAAATATAGACTAAGCTCACGCGATGGCAATCACTAAGCATTTTCTCAAGCTGATGAAATAAATTACATGTAAAACGTCACACTGGAAAACCGTCTGATGACAGTGCAACATCAAAGTGACTAACAGATTTCACAGCAACACCAAACTGTATTAATCGCCATGCGACGACAAAATTATTTTTCACAAGATTTCTGTCAAGCATGTTCACGTGTCATCGATCACACATCGAGACACTGCCAGTGGCGTACGTAGACAAAGGGACCCAGGCTCCAATCTCATTTTTTGTTACCAGGAAGTGGACTGAGGAAAATAATTAAAATCATTGCAATCAGATCTCATATTTTTCAGGCTATAATGGAAATTCGATTTCGGCTGCGCTTCGCCCCATACCCCGCTGAGGGAGCTCGCAGACCTCCTAGATAAAATTCCAGGGTCCTATATCTAAAGAGAGAAAGATGAATATAAGGGGAGGGAAAAGGGGGAAAGGAGGAAAAAGGAGGGACGACAGGGGAGGGAGGAAAAATGGGAAGGTGGGATAAGCGAGCCCCCCCTCCCATTCAGTTCTGGCTATGCCACCGGTTTCTGCTAAGCGGAAGTGTGCAGTACAAGCACACGTCCTACAACTTCCTATTTGCCGTCTAAATGACAAGGGACCTTACCTCAGAACGGGGCATTTCATCTCAATACGGTACTCGACTCACCTAAATGTGGAATGATTGATGTAAACATAGCAAAGAAAGCACAAACGTTCTATACGATGGCTGACAATAATTTCCCAACACGGCCGAGAAATGCCGTTACTGACATTCTTTGTCATAACGTTCATCTTCAGCTACCAGTATTTTAAGCATGCAATTCTTCCAGTTTCAAAATTCAAATCTTTACGACTTTCGGCAGACTGTTAAGCATGGAAACACGCATCGAAATACCAGGTTACCAACTCACAGACGATCGCCATATACTGTACAAATCATGAGACGCACGAAATTGTCAACGACGAGGTACACACTACTCAACACCAACGATTGTCACCGACTTGTTCTGTCATATTTACTTACCCACTATTACAGCCCACGTGTATGCACTATGGACCGATTTGGATGCTGAAATAAACAGCCAGAAGATATCACAAGAACCCAACTGAAATTAAAGAAAAAACCCAAGATCAGATCTTCTATCTGCAGTTTCAGTTTCACATTATGCCTCCACTTTTCCACACAAACAACTGTTTCCGTGTTTTGTACAACATGCAAACTCCCAGTACTGGTCGGCCTGAGTATAAGTGGTCGGTCTAATTAATACACGTTCAGCACACATTTAATCACAAAACCAGACATATTAACAAAGAACAACCAAACTGTACGTTGCTTTTTACATTCTCTCGGGTATTTCATCATGCTATTAAAAAGTGGTAAAATAACAAACAATTTCCAATTTAACTGATAAGGTAAAGCGATAAGTCCATTGTGAGCCTTAAGACCCACAGGGCAGCGCCGATCTCTGTTTCATCAGCCAGACACCAGTTCACACTGTGAAACCATGGATGGGGCTTGTGTATCGCAAGCTTTGCCTATAAACTGATTATCCAATGCTCCAATGTGTTCATGTTTATGCATTTTGTGTGGACGTATATGTACGTAAGCACTTGCATAATTGCACAACTGAATCTAATCTAACTGCAAGATGAACTGGCTGAAGCAAATACATCTACTTATTGCACTATACGAAGCCTAGTCCAACACACATCTCCGTTTGTGACATTTTCTTTCCAACACTACACAAACAGGCTTTGGCAGTGAATAATAAGAATTTCTGTTTTGTAGAAATATATAAATTGTAACAGAAACAGAATTATGCTAATACATTATGCTAACAAAAACACTTTTCATCTGCTTATGACAACTTGACACAATAAAATGATAACCATTTCACCTTAAAAACAAAACAAAATATTTTTAAAAACTGCAAAACAAGTACCGGTACATTGTTCTAACATAACAGCAATGACTCACACAGCATAACAACACAATTCTCATAGAAATTCCTATACAGCAAACAATACTAAAATATCGATGCATGGCATGCCTATGAACTTGCAATTCCATGTAATAAATCAGAATTCACACAATCATGTACATCTGCTATCAACAAATACCACCATGTAACTGAAGTACACGTGCGATCTTGATCTTGTTACTGCTGTAAACAGCTGAATACAATCGATCGACAGAAGCAAATACAAAACAAACAACGAAGCACATCACTAAACACATCAATAAACCAACTAATAACAAATCTGTACAACAAAAATGAACAAGTGAAACAGTCTGCATGCGATTCAGAAATGAAATCTATGCGACAAGCGCTGCAACATGCCAACATATAACTACCAGTACTCACACACTGCAAACTTCTAAGAAGGTCCACCAAAGTACATATACTGTATCCGCCGATTAATAGTTGACACAGCAACAGTAACATTGCACCCCTTAGTACATATACATGCACCATCTCACAATACATCCAAGAATTTTCACACGCCTACTGCAAATGCGCTATTATTGCACCCTGTATGAGGCAAACTGAATAAAAAAAATTGCACTGACCAAATCTAGATTCTAATCAACCTGGTATGCATCATTTAATTTCACAAAAAAAATGCACAAAAGACAGATTATTCTTGTGAATTCTAATTATTGCACTACACAATAATACCCAAACACCATGCTGCAGAAAAAAATATATAACCAAAGACTTATCAGTCCAGGACCAAACACAACGACACACGACAGGCAAAATCACTGGCAGATCACATTATCACTAATCACGACATGCACCATTGTACCTACCATAAAAGAACGAGACCCAGCTTATCACAGCCTGACATTGTTCTTATTATTTGAGTGCACAACATATGAACTGCACATCTGCATTCAGTGAGTGGGTAGGGTTTAACATCCCACCTGACACAGTATAGGTCATTTCGGGGATGGCCTTTGCAGGCAAAATTGCACATACACATTATAACAGAACAAAAAGTTTAACCTTTACAGAAAGTTTAACCTTTATGAAACACGAAACACAAAAAACGATGGAAACCTAAAATTGTAAAAACTGTCAATTATAAGTGTGCATATGTATCGAAAATGGCAGCTATAATAATCTTCCCTGTTATCCTCCAGACAGTCATCAATCTCATAATGCTATCTATTAGAGGACGGGGGGATCACATCTGCATTCACTATGTTCTATGCTGTATGTAGCAAAGTTACTGTTCACTGCCAATATTTCGACTCATCTGAGATCATTCAGCGCATTTGGGGTGTGGCAAAAATGTGCTATATAAGTGTCCTGAATAATAATAATCAGTTTGGTAAGATCTGGACTTAAAGTGACAAGTGACAGAAATAAACTGGACTGCAATATGTCAATGCAGTACATCGCATTTCCGTTCATTTTGCAAGGTGTAAAAAGCTCAGTCCAGTTCACAGCGTTCACTGCCTTAAATATATACTGTTGTCGGTACAACTTTCTTAAAGTGAAAAACAACTATTATCAACACTGGTAAATGACAACATTTACCATGAACTCCACTCTGTCAAAAAACTATTAGCAATCTCGAGCAAGTTACAAAAATACTTTCTCCATGAGCCAAATTCGACGTTTCTGTATCATAGGAATCAACAAGTTTCTCAGTAACACCATGATAATAGACTGCGTTACTGCTACATGTTCACCAGACATCTTCACTAGAGACAACGGACGGACGTGCATGCATTTGAGATGAAACAACTGCCAACTATGCACACATATGGCACATTCATCCCTGGTCAAACAATTCAGAACCTATTTGAATCTGTTCTGGTTTGGTAGGGACATCATGCAAAAGCACACCGCGATCTTCTTTCCAGACCATGGGCCTAATTTACAAAATATCGTAAGACAATCCTAAAATTGTCGTAAAATCATCGCAACTTTGTCGTAAATCAACGAGTTACGATGTCGTAAGATTGTCATAAAAATGTTGTATCCGAATTTTGGAAGCTGATTTTACCACATCGTATCTCTCTCGCAATTTTGTTGTAACTCTGCAGTTGCTAAAAATAGCCAGCCAATCAACCGCCGTTAAGTTGACCTCAACCACGACCTCAACCAATTGCAACGCAGTGTCACTGAGCTGGCGGCGCACGGCGCTGCACGCCAATCGTCTGCTTCCGCCGTTGCGAAAGGTTACCAATGTAAACAATAACAAGTGAACTGATTTCGGGGCGATTTCGCTGTCTGAAGTTACTGCAAACGAAATTTATACGTATTACGGCACTATGTGAGAATCATTATACTAATGAAAAATCTAAATAATTACTGCATGCATGCTTGATGCTGTCATACGACAGCTAATATGAGGTGCTGTACATTTTGTCATAACTTTTGTGGTAACTTTGTTGTAGGATTTTTTTGTAAATCACGTTTTATCGTACATTTGCTGTAAACCTTCCGCGTGTCGTAACATTGTCATATATTTGTCGTACGATGTTTTGTAAATTAGGCCACATATCCATTCCAATGAAGCTGACACAACAAACTCATTAGGTAGAGACAGCTTGTATCTACACTACATGTAGACAGCAGACATCAAACAACTGCAACAACAGAACAAGACCGACATAACAAAGTTTAACATAACAATAACAATAAACGTGAATCCTAGCATAACGCACAAAAAATGCGATTGAGACAGAGACTGGAAAGAAACCAAACCACTTCACTGACATCACTGAATACCTGACACCAATAATGCAGGGGCTGACTGAGTGTGTAGGATTTAACGTCCCACCCAACACAGAATAGCTCATTTAAGGCAAAATGCAATACTGCAGGGTGGTACGCTACCTAACTGCAACACTAGCACAAAAAGCATATTGTCCTTGGTTATTACCAGGCCGCTATACTGTATAAACAGCACGAGACCAGTGAGAGACTACTGCACTTCACACATGAACGGAAAACCAACAGCAAGTTGATAACGGCATCCAACAACTGTGGGTGCAATGATCACCTACCTCAAAATGTACATCAACCGGGAAGAGATAAACCAGCAGGGGTTCAGGGGTCTCTACACTCTTAAATCTCGGAGCAAATGCTCCATCAGAAAAGTAAAAGAAAGACTTATTTCAGCTATTCGAGTTGGAAATGGTATAATGTAGGAGACAATTAATATTATTTTCTCACCAACATGGTCCCAAATGCACTTTTCTCACACCCAGAATGTTCCAAATTTGACAGCAGCTGAGGCTTCACCCCAGACGCCATTGAATAACCTTGCAAAACTCCCAAGACCAGTAGCTAAATTTAAAGAAAAGGCCCCCAGAAAAGAAATGAGAGAGAAGAAAAACATAAGAAATGGGAAAGGCAAAGAAGAAAAAAGGAATGGGGAAGAACTTGCTCTAAAAGCTTTAGGAGAGATAGATACCCATGCAGAAGTTGCTTATCATTCATACACACAGTGAGTGCATAGAGCACTCTTCTACAACAATGACGACAACGATGAGGACAAAGTCGACAGCTAATGATGCTGCAACTCTTGACTAGCATAGCAACTATCAAACCCTGTCTACAATGCTCTGCAAAATACAGCAAAAAATCACAGTTACAGAACGGTTTGGCTGCTAGATTTTTGTACATGACCAATGCCACTATATCATTCATAACTGTATGGATCAAGCACTACATCCCACAAACACACACTGATGCTGCTGCTGCTGTCACTGGCATTCATTCAATAGACTTGTACAGTGGCACAGGTGCAAAATCAACAACTGGCAGTATTCATAAACTTTCCTGGCTTACCGTGACTGCATGACTGGGTGACAGCAAGCCTCCAGACTTTGCCTACTCAACAGCATGCGCAAAGTCTACAAAAAAGACCAGTCTCATAGATTATATTGATTCTTAAACAAAGCAAATCATGACTTTCGGTCTATTCAGCTTCGCAATTAATTGGATAACTATTCTGTCAACGGGTACAGATTTATAATGCCACACTGTTAACTGTTAAAATATTCATATGCGACTGTGGTGGACTTTGTAATTAGCAATGGCTGCCATTTTTGGCTGTTGGGTTGGAATGATATAATCACTACTATTAATTAATTCAACTGAATGCATCACAATGGCTGTTGTGGCATGACCTGGTTTACTCTGTAGACCTTGCGCCACAAGAAGTGACGATGTATCACAGGTCCAAAATGCTATGAATATTAAGTTACGCCATAACAGCACTGTGCAGCAACAGACCAAAGTATGAGACAATAATAACTGACGCCTATGAACTGTGGTGAGCTCAACACTCAAGCAGCCAAATGATGCAAGTTTCAAGTCTCCCAGTCAATGCCGCATGCAGCACAACAACAAAAACTGGCTGCAATGGGTCCAGGGCTTGCCATTTGAGACGATCAATCGGTCAATCAGCTAAATCGATTGTCTAAACGCCTGCCAGACAATTGATTTTTTGATTGCCTACTCGATGGCTATGCTAACTGACTTTGGTCATGGGATTGATGGAAATTTGCGATTGATTTATTTTCACTCTGCCGTCATTTGGTAATTGCGAAGCAAACTTCAGCAGGCGTGGATGACACAAACTCTTTTGAAAAAATGCTTGTTTTCTACCATTTTTTGGTCATTACACTGAAAGAGTTCATTTGTAGCATTGTCACTTGATATATTTTTGTCAGTCTTCTTTCGCTCACGGATCTGTGCAAACTGTAAACGCTCACTGAGCTTGAAGAGTGACCTTAGTCTCAGCCAGGGGGTCCGTTCCATTGATAGGCAAAAGCAGGTTGCTTCCTGAAAGAAGACGAGGACTAAGTGGGAAAATGTTTGACTCAATATGTTGCCATGAGATGCGTTTTGGCAGCCAAAAATTCATATAGAAACCATTTGCGACCAAGGGTTTGCAATGTATGCTGTAGAGCCCTAGCTATGTATTTTGGATAGAAGAAGAAAGAAAAAGTTTAAACTTAAAAGGGAAGGGAAGGAAAAGGGAAAGAAAGAGAAAAAAGGGGAGGGGTTGGTGCGACTTGGGGGTGGTTGCTTCCTGGTGCTGAGGGGATGGACACCCCTGATCTTAGCATCTACAGCCTACACTACAGTGATAGGCCCTACTACATGTCACATTATATCCCCATTATAATCGATCATCTATCGATCTCCTACTCCATGTGCTGCGATCAATTTTTCAATTGCCTCTCATTTTCAAATGGCAAGCCCTGAATGAGTCCTCATGAAATGAAGCACTTTCAACACTGCGCAGTGCACAACTCTCAACACACTAGCAGTGTTGGTCGGGCAATGAGGTACGTAGCAGGTGCTCTTGTACAAAAGCTCCAACATATCACCAACTCTACATCTCACTCAACGTAGGAACTGGCTACTTGCGAATGTCGATACTATGAGCTATCACTTCTACCAATCACATCTGCACTGAAGTAAAAAATGGCAAAGCTGATCCCTCTGACATGAGACAAGAGTGAATATTGTTTGCAAAAACCAGAGCAGGCAAAACGGTAACAGTCTTTAACATACAGCTAGATCGATGCCATAAAAGTTGAAAAGTGACCGCTGTCCGATGCAAATTAATTACCACAGTACAATGCAACAGTTACTTTGATCTTGTTAGACCGATAACAAATGCCCTGTTTGGTACCAACGGTCAACAGAAGTTAACGCAGAAGATGCTGTAACAACAACTGAAGCAGAGAATCATCAGAGAGCCGGAGCAGCACCCAGCAGCTCGCTGTGTGAAAGATATCCGCCGCTGTTAAGGCTGTAGCAGACTGGCGGACTGCTGATCCCATAAGGAACTGCGAGATCATCTTCTTGCTCGTTCCGGTCTGAAATGGATCGAGTGGGCAGCAACTCTTCCCCCGTCGTCAAATCAGTGTCTCGATGCAAGGCGACAGAATTTGTATCCACTGGTTGGTTACCGTCCATGCCCATAATCACAGTATAGTTTGCAACAGGAGTGGAATCACTAGCGTTACTGTTACCCTGCATGATATCTACATTGCCGAGTCCGTCCCCATCACTCGCAGTTATCCCTGCTGCCAACAGTCGATGCACGTCTACCGGCACAGTGAGATCAGAATGTTGATCGTTCTGACCAGCTGAAGCTGTGTTGTTGCGGTCGTTGCTGTGCAGTCGTTGCAGCGAGTGATCTGCCACTATGCCGGAGTCAGTGCTGACGAAGCGACCGGTGGCCAGGTCATAGTGACCGAACGTATCAGGGCCTGCGACGATGTAACCGCCACAGACTGGAGCAGTTGGCAATGCTGTCTGAGTGTCGGTAGAAGCTTCAGTTGGTTGACATGACTCATCGGAGGCAGAAGCAGCAACATCAGCAGCTGCCTCATCAGTTCTCAGCTGGATATGAACTGCAGCCATTTCGACATCATCCACGTTTGACCGATTGTCAGACGTCGAACGGGAAACATTAATGTATCGACATGACGGAATGGCCATTGCACCGCCGACCGACTTTGGAAGAAGTGGTCGATGGATGTCTCCACCATTGCAGCTATCATTAGGTGTAAACGACTGCACACACAAATGATCATATGTGCTTCAATAACACACAGGAAGAGCTAAGCACAGAATGACACATCCAGATGATAAATTATTTTCCACTGATTGCTCCATTTTTTACACAAAAAAGTATGCTTAGTAATGGAGCAGTATTGGATCCAAATATTCAAACACTCTAATCTAATCACAACAGGTATTACACAATGGGTATTACCTATTAAAATACTTAAAATATCAGAATAATTAAACTGAGTCTCAGTTTCGTTGTCAAGCTATCCTCATCACATACACCAATGGCCATTAGCCATGTAGCGACTACAATTACAAAGTCAACTGATATTCAATCAACCAAACTTTCTGGAGATACTCAAGGTTTGGCCAAACTCCCAAGACCAAACTCATCAAAACTGTTCAAGCAAAAATTCATACAGGCTGGGGTCCCACTGTCTAACCAGAGGTATGACCGAACTATAGATCACACAATAACAATCCAAACATTCAAAGAAGGATAAACAGCTGAATATCGTAAAACAAGCAATTTCAAGCAATAATAAATTATCTAACACAACATCTGGCATTAAATGCAAAAGTCAGATCATGAAATTGGTAACTCGAGTTTTGTCTGAGAGTCTGCATACAACAGTCAACAGTGTTAGTAGGAAAACTATTCAGCAAGTTAACACATGGTGCTACCTGCGTGTATCGAATGTCTGGGCTGTCAACGCTTGCATCACGCAAATGCTCCTACACAGACATATGCCACAATCAAGCAATCAATCATATATTTGAATCGGATCACTCAACCACCGCATTCCATACATAACAAAAAAAATGAGCTAGTGCTCATAAGATGCACACAGCAGCAAGATATCTGGTTACCAAATACTACAGACTCTAGAGGTGAAAACTAAAAATCTCTATCTCACCTAGGCTCTGATCGGTATCTGGATGTGACGGACAGGAGGGACAGACAGAATTACTGTAGCTAATATACGCTATACACAAAATATATATAATCAGATAAATTATTATTGCAAATAATAATAATAATAATAATTATTATTATTATTGCAAATAATTAGTATTTTTATCATGTAAAAATACTAAAAAAACAGAAAAGCAAAGCAAAACTAAGCTAATACAAACTTATCAATGAACGAGAATACTGTAATAAAAAAAGAGAAAAATCGTAATAAAATAAGAATTTCACAAAAGAACTATATGCAGCTAACAGAGAGAGTCAGTTTGACAACCTATACGGTATAGTATACAGCATCCAACAACATATGCAACAAACACAACTTTAATAACATAAACATGAGCAAAGTAACCAAACCAAATCCGAAAATTGATGAACTAACCAAACCCTTGAAGTTCAAAAAACTGAACGAAACCATAAGTAGAAGCAAAGTGTGTTTTCAGCAAATCTACACTGTGACACTCTCGGTACCTAGTGCTGCAAATCATGCTATTAAATTTTGTAATCTGCTTTTAGCTACCGTATAAAATAAGTGAGCACTGAATGCAACAAATAAACTGACAATGCAGCTATGTGACGGCGCTTATGAAGCAATTGAACCAAATTGGATCCACAAACTTTAAAGAACTACATGAGAACCTAGAAAATACTGCAAAAATCAAAACAAAATCTAAAATTATGCAAATATCCAGAATAGAGAGTGACACTGTAATTACCATGATAAATGGGTAAATTTTTCCGATAATCCCGCGGTAATGGTAAAAAAACTACGGTAGTACCGCGGTGGCGGTAAAAAAGTTGCGGTAGTTACTGTGTTAGCAGCAAAACAAAATTAGCTCATTTCCCGCCACATGCATTGTAAAAGTGAGAGCCATTCTGGACACAAGAATGCTCATTAAGATCATGTGTGACGGACGACAACTGCGCGCTGCATAATATAGCCTTGCAGGGGCACTGGGCACTTGTTTATCACTCGTCAAGTAATTAGTGTCACAGCCAGGTTAGCGCACTGCACTGACTGCAGCAACTAAGGTCACAGATATCTGCCGACCATTGCCCAGCATTCCTGGGATCTACTGGAAGACAGCAAAGACATGCATTTATGGCCCAGGTCTGGCTGACTAGCGACATGTGTGACTGACGCTTCTCCCAAAGGTTTTAATGCTATGGGGCATACAGTCGTTTGTCACTGGCGTAGTATTTCTACACGGACTTCATAACGAATTAGTCCCTATAGTCTGCAAGTGGTATTTTTTTTTGTTTGAAGACACTGAAGACAGTGTCAATCCACTATAGCAATATGCAGATTTTTATTAATGAATGGTAAAGTCCTCATCTTCAGAATTCAGATTCTGGGGTGCAATGGGGATGGAGAAATTTCTACGGTAATGGGGATGGCGATGGGAAATTTTTTGTGGGGATGGGGTGGGGA
>Ga0209671_1005813_pt1 | contig 12545 bp, 11 predicted proteins | sample WorMetHERISLAND2_2_FD_187401 | JGI IMG/M metagenome (GOLD analysis project Ga0209671, IMG submission 187401) | Marine gutless worms symbiont microbial communities from Max Planck institute for Marine Microbiology, Germany - Olavius geniculatus... | ecosystem: Host-associated > Annelida >... | reverse complement strand
TCCATCATCCTATGCGCCCTGATTTTTTCTGAGACTTTGGCACTTTATAAATCATTTACTTACTTACTTAGATGAGCCGCACCAGGACTCTTCTCGACCATCCGCCCGCCCACAGGTGTTATCAACTGTGATCAAAGCTGAGATCGTCTGCGGCGCTGTACACCCCTAGTAAGAGGGAAGGGTAAGGCTTGATACCTTTGAATGAATGGAAGAGACCACGTGTGAGTTGCTAATTAGTGCCAGACAGCGAAGCTGTGTTTACCACGCTGGCGGGACTGGTGATGCAATGGGTAGGCAGGCTATTGGAAAACGTGAGCAGCAGACGACTCAGGGAAAAAAATAAAGTCTTGGGTCTACCTGGTCCCGGTCAACTCAGCCTTCTGCCCGGCGTGGGAACTTAAGTGTGAAGCGCTATTGTTATCAAAGTCAGCGATCTGCCTGTCGACTGCAGTGACCAGGACAGCGAGAGTGGCAGGGTCGGTCGGTTGATCGCCATGCATCCAGGGTTAGGTGTCAGGTTACATAATGCTACGTGGTCCACGTTTACACTGAGCTGTGGATACAATATTGTTGGTTTAATGTCAATACTTAGACATTATGTGCTGCATAGCTGGTGCATTTAGGCGTAGGAGTCAAGTGCAATGCTATAATAATAGAAAGTTATAAACTCATTAGAGGCCTAGCAGTATTACATCTAGTGCTGTATAGATTGCCCTCCATGCCAGCCTCTGTGAATCTCTGCCTCTCTGTCTGTCCCACCCACCCGGTCATGTCGGTGGCTGACGCTTTCAGGACTGTATAGGGGATGTCAGACGAACGACAAAGTCGGCCGACTTTTGTGGGCGTGGTTGAGTTGCCCGACAAAATCGGCCGACGAAATCGGTGAACCATGACACACGGCCGATAGTTTTGTCTGCTACTTCATACGTTATCAGCTAGCACAACAGCCGAATGCAGATCGCAAAATAATACTTGCATCACTTTTTTTCTGCATCTAATGAACGAAAATAATAACAAACACAGTAAATAACTAAAATAAATATTCATCTTCCGTTGTAAACAGTTACCATAGCAACATAAACAAAATTTGTTGTCCGATATACAAAAAGTCGGCCGACAAAATCGTCAAAGATAGAACATGCTCTATCTTGGCCGACAAAATCGGGCGATTTTTGCATGACACACGACCGATTTTTGTCCGGTGGTTTTGTCGGCAGATAAAATCGACCGATTTTGTTGTTCGTCTGACTTCCCCTTATGTCCGCCAGTCCTTATCACGCCATCGCATGCTGTCAAATTGTCCAGGCCTTGTGCTTTGTGTAGTTAAGTCTGTGAGTCTGTCGTGTCTGCTGTCCTAGCAATGCGTCGCCTGCTTGCCCATGGTTAACCGGACCTTCTGTTGACGGTTAGCTGGTGAATGGCCGGTCTTAACATCCCTAGCTCATGCATTTCTGCTTCTCATGCTAATATCATACGCAGCACGTTTACGCTTATTTATAGTAATGTACTATATAAATTATTTGTTCACTTTGAGATATCAGAGTTTCTAATAAGTTCTCAGTTGCCACGTGTGACTGGCGTTTTATCGGGGACCCTGAGGAATGATTATTAGATCTGTTGTATTGGCTAGGTGGCTGCGCTGTTCTTCTTGGTGGATGTTTGAGATCTTTGATGGCTTCTGGTTATCGCAGTAATTAAATGTGTTATTAAATGTGTGCTGCAGGCTCATCACATATCATCACACCGACGGAGTTTCTCAACAACTTGAGTAAACTTGCCGCTACCTGATAAAAACATGCTGAGCGTACTCACTTGCATATCAGCGGTCTAAATGCCAAGTGGATATGTTAACCCTTTACTGTAGAACTTATTTTATTCAGAAACTTTTCCTATCATACCAATAACATGCTGCATGCTCATTTGCATGCAGGTCGAAATTTAATAACTTTTTGCCATGGGAAAATTTTTTGGAAAGCTTTTCATACTAGCCATACACTTTTCCTGTGAATTTTTTTACGAGCGTCGTTCAATACGTTCCAGGACTAACGTCTTTATACAGCGACTGTAAATCGCACATTTCTGACAGTTATGTTACTTTTCAACAAAATCTCGCTGCAGTTCACTGCAGTGTTCCCATTGTTCTACATGTCGGCTGGAACCCGTAGCATTAAGTTTTTGTTGGCATCGTGCAGAAATTTCCAGACAAAATGCTGTAGAACATCTTTGTCGTTTTTGAACTTGGAGACTAATGTCTCCAAATGATTTGTTGTGTGGACTGAACAAATGAAAAATCACTTGCAGCTGAGTCTGGACTGTATAGAAAATGCTGTAGCAGTTTCCAGCCCATCTCTTTAATTATCTCAACTGGCTAACGGGTCTGTCACGTGGTGGTAAGCAAACCTGGTCAACTGCTGCAAATCATCATCATCATCGTCATCGACAACCGTGGGCTCAACACCCGTTGGTGTCTGACGCCATTGTTACTATCGCTGCCCACCGCTGCCTATCTAGGGCAGCGTGGCTTAACTCCTGCAGGGTTGTCCCACACCACTGCTCAATGTCATCTGACCATTCTCGCTGAGGCCGTCCTCTTTTGTTTGAACCGTCCATCATTCCAAACACCAGGGTCTTTTCTTTCTGCTGTCATCCGTTCTGCAGATATGGCCGAAGCATATCGCTGGTTATTATCAGTCACACCATAATGCTCAGTAGTATTTTGCATACACAGGATGTCATTCAGGCAGAAAGTCTGCAAGAATAACTCTCCCGAGTGTCGGAAAAAATGCTTCGCCTGCAGCTGATCGCTATTGCCTTATGCAGTGTTCCAACACGAACATCATCGCTAACTGATAGACAATAGCTGCAAAAGCAGGAAAACTATTCAAATATTCTCAAACGTGATAAAGTGTCCCTGCTAAATAATACAGATAATTTACAATAAATTTCAGCACCTTCTATGCTTTCTGCGAGTAGAAAATTTCGTGATTATTTTCTGACCATGCCAAACGTCAATGCCCATTATTTATATCTTAATAATAATGACGTGACAGCATGACATCATAAATGAAACCATAGTAAGGGATGTACAACTTAACAGAGATGTGGTCTTGGTCGAGACGTCTCGGTCTCGAGACGTACTAACGTCTCGTCTCAGTCTTGGACAAAATCCTCAATGTCTCCGTTTCATCTCAGTCTCAGACCGATGCGTCTCAGGTCTCGTCTCGGAGCAATATGTCTCGGTCTCGGCCCAGTAGGTCTCGTCTCGGGTCTCAGACCATTGCGTCTCGTCGAGACGTTTTGTGCAGGCGCGCGCAGTGCATACTGTAGCTGCAGTTGGAGCGACACTAACCAGCATGACATTTGTGTCTTAGATATACTCGTTTCCAGTGTTTTTACTTTTTCGTTTACTTATTTATCATAAAGCAGAATTATGTCATGCCAGTCTTTTTTCGTCACAAAAATTACCTAGTCGCAATGAAGATAAAGTGCATGATGTCAGAATGAATACTATCAGCCAAACGTAGACGGTGAGTATAAGACTAAGACTAATTTCAGTTGCTTGCAAATTGCAATAAACATAATGGCTTATGTCTACAGCACTGCAGTAAATGTGCAAAAACCCACAATATCACAAACAGAAAGCGCTTACCATGGTGTGAGTTAATTAATTTGTATTGTCAATGTATTTCACCATACGTCACGGAAAACGTCTCGGTGAGACGTTGAAGCTTCTGAGACTCTCAAGAATCTCGGGAGCTTCAAGGTCTCGGCCAGCGTCTCGGAAGCTACAACGTCTCATCTCAGACAAAATTTTAAACGTCTCGGAGACATGGGTCTCGTCTCTTGCACATCCCTGCAACTTCATAATAGTTTTGGTTTTCAACATCACTGTGTGCCTACTGAGAAGAACAGTCTGGAATTTATTGAACGACCGTCGTACTATGATATGTCTCGGCCTAGATGGGCCTTACGTTATCTTGGGATAGGGTTTACACAATTGTGGAATGGTTGTCAGCACCCTTGTTTTCTTGGGATTTGTGCTAAAGGATTTGCTGTGCCATTAACTTTGTATGTTGTGCTAACCATATATCACCGTCTCGAAATAGACAGCTGTGGTATTATACCTGTAGACTTATACATTTCTGGTGCTACTGCTTCGTGAAATAGTTGTTAAGAATTGCATTTCTCAGGAAATCTACGTTGAATGCAACTATTTTGATACATTTAGAATGTGCTACCGAAGGTCGTGATTTAAGGTAACAAGTGCCTTAATTGTAACAATTTTAACAAGCGCCTTAATTGCATCAATGTGCCACGTCGACTATTGATAAGTTTTAATGCAGTTACATATTACACTTGATTAGTTTTCTATTTATCCAGTGCTCAGTGGTGTTATTCAGCTGCAACATTATTTCTGTGACTGCATTTGTACATAATATTATATATTTATACTAAATCAAGTGCTAGTAGCACTAGTAGGACCAGGTGGTCTATAAAAAGTCAAGTTACATTCAAGTCCCTAACTTCATGCATTTACAATTTCATCACATTTTCAAAACTCAAATTGGTAAACTTGGTAAAAAAGTCAAAAAGTATCTTGTGAATCCTGGTAACTAAATTTCTTCCTCTATTGATTTTCTCACAGGGTAGTGTAGCGATGCATTTGGGCTGTGCTAAAATAGTGGTAAAGGAATTTTGAGAATAGGTCAGTATTTGATGGACTTACGGCACAAATGTAGCGGGTTTACTTTTTATTAGACGATTTTTGTAATCTGTTTATCTATTCGTGTGTTGCTTGTCAATGTATCTGCTACTATTTGCATTCAAGTATGTGCTGCAATGTGACATGTCTGTGTTACTTAGTCTGTAATTAAGTTGTTATATGTTAGTATTTCTATGCATGTCCTTCGTACTGTAGTAAACAATGCAGAACAGTATAGAATCATCCTCAGTAGGTGTTCTGCTTCGTCTTTACTCCTCTATGTACTATTATTATACCTCAACACAAAATACCTGCACACGATCAGTCCAAATTGTGTCACGTGCCATTCACTAATATGCAATGTTGCTCACGTGGGCAACATTGAAGTTATATATTGAGTGGCCCACATTAGTCATCAAAACTTTTTTTTTGTTCAAATGCTTTTTGTTAAAATGTTTTGAGGTATAACGAAACAAATAGAGAGCATGTTATTAGGTAGCATCGATCATCACCGATAATCTTTGTTTCCCTTGTCCTTTGGCCTCGAGGAAACATTTTACGAACCTCTGACAAAAAAATGTTCCATGATGACCACGATGACGATCACTATTTGTACACTGTCGAATGTTCATTTTCTAGTTTGACATGGTTAGATTAAGACTTTAGCAAGCTGAAGATTCGTTTTTGTGATCAAACCGGAAAATGGCCGTTAAAATATATGGCCAACAAAATCGAAAAAAACCACTCGTCAAACTGTACACAGTATAATGCACAAGTGCAGTTATAAAGTATGCATTTAAAGAACAATTTACAAGAAAAACGGTCAAGTTTAGCAAACAGTACAAACAAAAAGTACTACAGTGCAGAAAAACAGCATACTATGAATGTAAAGGGTCGAAAGTGAAGTCAGGCAGGTGTTCATTAATCATTAGCAGTAGCAATGTAAGGTGGTAAGGGACTTTTTGTAACAAATTTAGACTTGAGCATGGAATTAATGCAAGTGAACACAACTTTCACTTATTGGGAAGAAGATGACAACAAGGTAACCACTCTTTTTACCAACAAAAAATTAGGGTTAGAATGATACCCAGTATCCAATATTATTGGCTCCTGCCGATACCAATACCCAATGCCAGTACTGATATCGGCTGCCTGCCACGTTTCTTGCTACAGCTAGACATGAGAAGTGAAGTGTGTTGTGCTAACCATGTGGCTGTGGCCAAATGGTGTTAACTAAGCATTAGGATCTGTCGGATCTGTGGTCTGCTTTGCCAGCACCTGCACTCAGCCCACCATTTAAGGGTGCAAAGTCCTTTCACTCTCTGCCCATTGCCTCTCAGCCTGTGGTCGTGCTGTACCAGGAATAAGAGACAGCCACGTTTGATCCTCACTAGAGGGCAGTGGCATTACTAGCAATGTGGTGTCAAATTACATCATGCAGCACAGTTGCCAACGGTCTGCCTCACACGCTAGTGAGCCAGTAGTGGCAACCACCCACCAGAGAGCACAGTGGTTGGCTACAAAGGGGCGGACATGTGTGACTGTTCACTGATCAACTAATTACACAGCTTACACAGGTTTCCTACGCTTCCTGGAAAATAAAAATCCTGGTTAGTTGGTGAATTCACTGGAGCTTCAAGATGTATAGAACTGGCATACACTTACTTACTAAAATACAGAAAAAAATAAATTTTAAAATAGTTAACTGCCAATTTTTACTTATGAAAAACTTTGTGCACTACACTGCTTAGAACTCATTGGGCATTATTGGTATTGGATACCACAGCCCAGAAAAGTATTACCCAGCACCCAGAATTAGCAAATATTGGGCAATACCCAATACCCCAATGCTAGTATTGTTCTAACCCTAAAAAAATCCAAGACTTTTTCAGAACTTTACAGGTCCCCCATGGCAATATTTCCACGCCCTTTTCGTGGTGCATGAATGTTTGAATATAATGAGAAAAGCAAGTATCTAAGCGAGCAAAGTGATTAGAAAATTTTTTGAACTGTTGTGTGCAGTATTTAAGTAAGCAACAGTCAACAAATCTGGATGATGTACTATTGCTGCTTGTTTTCCACTTGATCCTACGAAAAAATGCATGATTTTCAACAATATTTTTCCAGGACTTTCCAGGTCCTGGAATTTTCAAGAAAAAATCCACGACTTTCCAGGAGATGTGGAAACCGTGTGACAAAGTTATATCCAGAAATTGATTCAAAATTACAAAGGCATAATGGCTGGTCAGACTAAAACCATGCACAGTCTAAATAAGAACCTCGTTATATTACAATGCCATACAGCTGTAACGATTGCACTGTCATTATGTACACTAATTATAGCACATTCTGTACATTTACAAAATCGTTTGAATTTGTACACACATCTGTAACATACCACCAAGCCACAACTGTCTGCCAGTTGCGGAGTATCTAATAATCTTGCACAAGCACAGCTATCGTACTTATTTTGCCTAAAAACATGACATTTGAAAAAAGATAGAACTGTCAAAAATGTGTAACAAACTTCTTGGCCTTGAATTTTTAGCAGATAATTTTTTTGCTGAAGAAATCCTTTTATGGCTAGCTGAACAAGTAATTTGAGCAAAGTTCATGAGACGCGCGACAGCCTATAGCAATTCCTGTTCGCAGGTTGTCCTTGTCCGTTTTTTTGTATACTTGACAAAAAGTTCCCGGCATTTAATAGAGACCCTGCGCTTATTGGAGATGCGGCGTTTATTTCTATCTTGTACAAATGCCAAAATACAGGTACCTGTCAGTCAGGGAAATTATGTGATGGTAATAGTGAGTAAGTAAGTAAGTAAAGTGTAAATTCATATAGCACGCACTCAAGAAAATCTCTAAAGCACTGAATACATCGTGTCATCAATATTTCGCGAAAAAGTATGTCTTTAGCTGACATTTGAAAGTGTTAAAACTCAGTTCTGGGTCACAAAGACTGTCAGGCAGCGAATTCCAAACCGATGGGGAATTTGTTACGGCAAGCAGCAAGTCTGTGTATATCTGCAAGAGTTAGACGAGCCAACAGCGGTAAAATAATGACTTTTAGGGGGTACCACTCTTTGACGCTTGCATGTGGAGGCTTCCTCGAACGTAGAAGGTCGGGACTTCGACTGCTAAAGTCTACATTTAACGCTGAAAATTCCATATGCAGGTTGTCCTGGTCTATCACAAGCCATTTCAGCACAAATTACTCTTGAACTGTATGGTGCAGCCTAAAATTTAAAAAAAAATCACTAAAAACCCCTATGTTGAGGGTTCAAGGTCGTTGATCTTGATGTCAATCGCAAGGGTGTATGAGACTTCCTATTAGTGACTAATATTAATATTAACCCTATCTCGCACCATTTCTGACATACGGAGACTTATTGGCTCAAAGTCGCTCATTTTTTGTACCCCTTCTCAATTAGTGCCCTTGATCGGGGTGACCCCTTTCGAATTTCAGTAAAAGCTTGATATATCCTAAAACTAGAGTCTTTGTGGGAGTCCACGGGAAAGATTTTGTGATCCTAGCTTGCACCGTTTTGATACAATCGCAGAGTGTGACAGACAGACAGACTGACACACCTGGACGGATGCCTCGACCTTGGCTAAGACGCGTGAAGCATTACGTGCTGTCGCGCGTAAAAACCAACACAAATTTTTTGAGCCAGCCAACCATTCACAGGAAAATATACACTGTACAACTTAATGGGCAAAATACATGCTGAAAGTCAGCAGACTGCATGTTCAAGATGGGTAGTTTTTGCCAACTAAGTTGAACATAAACTAGTCTACCAGCAGCTCGAAATGGATGCTTCCCTGACTGTCCTGGCGGTGGTGTTTGATATTCTTGGCCCACGCCTTGCACCAGACGTTGATCACAATACCATTGGTCGGCTTCGTGAACTTCACCATCACCAGTGGTGACCGGTAACCCTCCTGATTCAGATACGGGTAGTAGTACTTCGGGAATCCCTTTGGTGGAAAGTACTCGATTGGTCCGATGTTTTCCTCGTCTATCGGGTTTTCCCCCTCGCATGTGACGCCGATGTAATCCGGGTCCCAGCGACTTCCGAGCTCCATCGGTCGCTCAGATTCGTTGAACGGAACCGGCTTCCAGTCAAAGATCTTGTTCAGTTTCAGGAGCACACACGGCTGTCCCCAGTCGTAGCCGTAGTCACGCTGCCACGTGCACTGTTTACCGAGGACACCAATCAGGAAGCGGCAAGCTTGGTGGCGCGGCCGATCCTCATCCGGGAGGTTCTCGCAGTCAATGAGCGCCTCCGACTCCTGCATCTCATTTTCATAGAGCCACAGCACCGCCTGGATGTGATCAGAGAATGGCTTGTAGCTGAACGGCTGGCCCTGCACAAAGCGGATCATTGTACTGCGCAGGTCAGGCATCGGCCGGAAGCCAAGAGATGGAAGTCCCTGCAGCAGATTCTCTTCGATCGATCGAGGATGATTCCTGTCTATGTAAACCTGACAAAAAACACCAAAACATTATGGTGTCATCATAAACAACAATTACACATCAGTTTAATTCACAGATGTCTCGTAGCATCATAGACAAGCCTGCAATAGTAGGCCTACCATAAGTCTATCTTTTACAGAAATCCATCCGACGCTAGTACTTTTTGCCCAACAATCCTGTAGTGAAAAGTTTGCTACATTTTGGTTGGTATTAAGCACAGTTTCTGTAACTTATCAACGGCACCAACGCACTTGCAGCTATGATGTGTAAAAATTGATTGGTTCAGATCGCCAATCAATCACGTTATTTCTTCATATTTTGGTATACTGAAAATAAACTTGCATTAGTCGACAGAGTAAAAAAATTATATAATAAAACAGAAACACTGGAAAATTTTAGCGATAGATCTAAGGAAACATGCCTTTGTATAAAAGTCTTGTAAGACCGCACTTAGAGTATTGTGTACCAATTTGGAGCCCACATTATCAGAAGGATATTGATTTAGTCGACGAGTTCAACGTCGTGTAACTAAATTGGTTGAGGGTGTAAGAAATTTACATTACGAAGAAAAGAAATTTACATTACGAAGAATGTATTAAAAAATTAAATTTAATGACATTGGAAAAAAGAAGGCATAAGAGTGATTCAATAGAAACATTTAAAATTATTAATGGTTGTTATAATTTGCAATCAAATTTATTTTTTACATATGATGAAGGTCAAAGAAGAGGTCATTCAAAGAAACTGTATAAAAATGCAGTAGATTAGATTTGAGAAAGTATGTATTTAGGAACAGAGTAATTGATCACTGGAATGCACTGTCTGACGTGTGTGTAACCAGTAATACAATTAATCAATTTAAAAATTGTTTGAAACGGGAACTGCAACTGGAAACACTAGTTAAGCGTTATATGGCTTCTGCCTGTGCTTACTTAGGCCGTAATCGATTTAGAAAAACCGAAACCAGTTTCAGTTTTGGGTTTTGCTGTGTAAATCGATTGCACCAAACCGTTTCCGTATGACGGCAGGATTGTAAACAAACAACATGGTGAGCGTAATGGTTCCCATGGTGATTGAATTTTTTACTACTGAAAAAATTAATTCATCTTACTGTTGAAGCTTTATTCCTGTATGTGATAACAATTCAACTACAGGTAAACAAAACACCAACAAGCAAACGGCTTCCGGTTTCGCCAGGGAAACCTGCTCCAGAGTCGGTTTCAAAAATTAACCCCGGTTTTGCAAAACCGGCTCAATCGATTGCAGAAAACTCTACCCTGAAGGGAAACCAGTTTCGGTTTTTGCTAAATCGATTATGCTCTTAGGCCACCAGTAATTTTAGTGGCTTTGGTGAATTCGGTGAAAATTTTTTTTAGAAAACTGTTTACCTCCAGGTAGACGCTGAACACGACGGCGGCGTAGGCTGCAAGGCCGCTCATGAAGCAGAAATAGAAGAACATGATGCGCGCCCAGTTCGTCTCGGTCCTCCCCATGATCTCGTCGGTCTCCGGGTTCCAGAGGAACTTAGCGAACCGACGCGCATCATGTCGCATCTCCATCGGAAAGTCCTTCTTCGTCGCCAGCGTGTCTGTAGACGCCGTCAGCAGGTCCGTCGCCGACTCCGAGTAACTCTTGTTTTTCATCATCTTGGCGGCTTTTCGACGTAAACCAAGTCCACGCTAAAAGTTACTCTGCAAAAAAGCACGGCATTCAATCGAAGTACACTTCTAACACCTGGTCAGGTGAAACAGATAGTCTAATTCAGGTAAAAACACGACGTGACGTAACGTAACGTTTTCAACGAACAGCGACGCGCGCGAAAAATAAGTAACAGAGACGTGTCCAAGCTTGCGCTAGGCCCATGGATGCGGTTTCATACGCTACAAAATATTGTTTCACGCAATGTCTGATTTGTACCATGAACCCGGTACCTGGACTATACATATTGGCGTATGACTGAAAACCGCAGGACACTTTGAATAACCACCAAAAAGTGCTGAAAACCGTAAAACTATAGGTTTTCTTTAATTTTAGAGCATGAAACTGATAAAAATTTCGCTAGCTGCAGTGCAGACAAAATCGGCCGCTAGCTGCAGTGCAGAGATTTTTTTTTATCAGTTTTATGCTTTATAATTAAAGAAAACCTATAGTTCTGCTGCAGCCTTTGTGGCAAAATATAGTACTGCAAGGGAGATTTGACTTCAGCCATTTTGTTGACGGACTATACATATTTGGTATCACAGACACATTATGGACGTTTTTGTTTCGGTACCCGGGTAATAATTTAAACCGGGTATACCCGGATCCTAAAACGGGTAATGCTGCAAATCACTAGGCGTATACTCACTAGCCTTCACGGGCAATTCGAATCTAATACACTACTAGGCCTGTAGGATACAGAGACAGACACAAAGACGTAACTCGCATGTCAGTTACGTTGCTTTGCGTACCTTGCGTTCAAAGATCGATCGAAAGTGGACACCACGCTTGTAAACGCTGTAACGAGTTAATGAGGCACATGATTGTGAATTATTTGACAGAACTATAAGTTCGTATAACAACTTGCTTACAAATAAGAATTTATGCCAAAGTGCATGCGCTCCGCATACAAAGACGCAATGGCTTAGATGCAACGCCAATGATTGATAGCAGAGTCAACGATCGACTGATCAAATGCATTCACTAGATCATCGATTATACGTGTTTTAAGCTCATCAGCCAGCTATTTTGTTGTCTGCTGTTTTCAGCGTAAAATATTTAATACCTCAGAATTTTATTAAACCACGTCCCACCCGGTTCTGTCGAATTGATAATGCATAGGTGAGCCATAGGCCCATATCTGATACAAATAATCGTAACAATTTGGAGCGTCTGTATTTTACGCGGTAGTGCGTTGACATAGGCCTAAATTAGGCGGTTTTAGGCCTACGTGAGGTGATAAGTGAGTGCATCGTACATATGCTTAATAATATCATCTTGGCCATCTTTATGCTAAAAATTATCAAAGTTGGTGGAAATTTGACAAAGTTATGCTAACAAACAATTTTGAGTATTTTTTGAGACACGGTGTAGGCCCCTATATATATAACCAATATATACACTGTGTCCCAAAAAACATCCCCGACATTTTTGACTGTAATTTGAAAACCTATTACCAGATTATGATAATTTTTGGTACAAATATTCCTGACACAACTTGCCATCAAATGACCATTTAGTTTCCCATCTCACCCAAAGTTCGTTTCTGCACTACCTGGGGAAAGCACAACCAGCAAAATGTCACTTTTTATCCAATGCGATATGATTGCTTAATTAACATAATGCGTAAAAACACATTTTGTTCACATTTCTGACACTTTGGTTGAC
>Ga0209671_1005810_pt1 | contig 12546 bp, 8 predicted proteins | sample WorMetHERISLAND2_2_FD_187401 | JGI IMG/M metagenome (GOLD analysis project Ga0209671, IMG submission 187401) | Marine gutless worms symbiont microbial communities from Max Planck institute for Marine Microbiology, Germany - Olavius geniculatus... | ecosystem: Host-associated > Annelida >... | reverse complement strand
TTACGGAATTTAGTAAATTAAATTCCGTAAAACAAAAGTTTCAATATTTCGTTAAACTGAGGTTATTTGACAATCGAATAAATTCAAGTAACTAAACCATAGTTGCTATTCTATCGCTACTGTAAATAAATAATTATTTTGACGACAGGCTATAGATTTCTATGCTAGCTATGACAGCAGTTATTGTTGATTAGACGTTTAAAATGTGTTTTTAACTTTCTATACTCTACAGGCGGGCCACCCAAACGTTGCGGGACCTGGGGTAACTTACCCCCTACTCTCCCTCTCGAGGGCCTGGGTGCATTAATAACATGTTAATGTGTTTAAAATGCATATAAAAAATTAGCGCTTCAACAGCTCTATTAACAATATAACAGTTTTGTCATGAGTTGAAAATTTGTGACTGATGTTGCACTTAACTATGGTAGACAACTGATTTGTTACGGCTGCTGTGGCACTATTTTGGATTACAGATATGTACAGTGGATGAGCCAAAACTATTATATTCTGTGGGCTTAAAGTGAAGTTTAGGATAAGTGTCAGTTTTTGTCTGGCATCTGTGTAAGTAAGCAGCAAGTATTCGAATTGGGTCTGTAGTCTGTACCCAGACAAAAATGATGAAGTAAACAAAAATGCCTAAAGCAATGCATTAATTCATCACTTCAATATGTTTCAAAAACTGCAGTAAAAATAGAAGAACAACAAAAACGATAAAACGTTCATTTACCCTGCTGGTCTTGACTCTTTGGCAACTTTATTATGTTTCACACAGTAACTGCTTGGGTCTCTTTGATACCGTTGTGGCTGCTTCTGTTGTTCTGCAGAACCCCGAGCAGTTAGAGCCATGTCTTCACCCTGTGCATGAAAAACACAGACAGCATTTACCCTGGGCAAACTTCTGCCAAGCTTGCCATACTTGCTTATGTCACAGGATAGCCCACATTTGAATTTCTAACACAAACTGATACAGTGACAGTTACAGTCTAACGACTGGGAAGCACAAGGTGCTTTCAATGTTCATGTCTCATCATCTATTCATCAAACCTGTCTTTACATGCACTGCATTACAATACATGCAATGCACCCATAACATCTTCTGACTGGTGTGACGAAACACCGCACCAGCAGCAAACAATGATTATATTTACTGTGTGCACGCATGGTCCGTATGCGGTCACAAAGTGTTATTTACCATGCGCAGATCGCACATGCATACTGACAGCGTGTAAGCAAAAAGTTGCATGGGCACTTGTATGTTCACATTGCTGTTATTAGTTAATTATGAGCAAAAAACTAACTCTAGAAATAATTGATGCTGTTTTGGTTAGAACAATTTCGAGTATAATCTGGTCAGCTGATATTTCAGTTTCGAATCATGTCAACCTTTAAGCCTACTACAAAAGCTTGCCACCCAAGATGTGTGTTCTTAGATGATATAATAATAACCAAGATGTCATATAAATGAGTTCTGAAGTTTGGACTGTGCACAGGCACAAAAATTAAGCCTAATCGCAACTTGAGTGGATGGCCATACGTGCGCACTCACATGGTCAATAACATTTTCTGTCCGATATTGGACCATGCATGTGTACAGTCAATAACACCATGCGACGGCAAATTACCGGAAATTAAGGTTGGTGTTATTTTCCGTCCAGAAGAACGAAAAAATAAGCAAACGTGAGGCTATTTTCCGTCCACCACGGATGAAAAAAAAGCATGCAGATGCTATTTTCCCTTTATGTGGACGGAAATCTATGTGCTCAAAGCACTATTTTCCGTCTCTAGTGACAGAAAAGTGAGCAAGCCTAAGGCTATTTTCCGTCCTCCACTAACTAAAAAGTAGACTATATATATTAAGTGCCAAGGTGGTAATTCAAAGTGATGTTCTCTGTCTCTAAGGCCATATACATTAGTTTTGTTACAAGGTAACAGTGAGTTAATGCAATGTGTGTCACTGCGCATCTTATTAAAAAGCTTGAGATAAAGCTGTAGATAAATACAAATACTGATAAGCAACACAACTTCGTATGACAGGAAATCTGTGTCAATATGTAAGTAGTCATGAAATTTAATAAATAATTGTTGGCATGTGACTGAAAATGAGTAGCCTAAAGCAAACAGACAACAAAAACTGCAATCGCTTTGAGCACATAGATTTCCGTCCACACGGTCGGAAAATAGCGTCCGCATGCTCTTCTTTTTCCGTCTGTAGCGGACGGAAAATAGCCTCACGTTTGCTTACTTTTCCGTCCACCACGGACGGAAAATAACATCAATGGGAAATTAGACGCTAGGACAAACGTTAGGGCTAAGATTAGGGTTAGACAAAGAGTTATAGGGTTAGGATCAAAGTTAGAGTTAGGGTCAGGGTTAAGGTTACGGTTAGCGTTAATTCGGTAATTTGCTGCCGGTGCGGTCGGTGCGATGTTTCGTCTCACCCTCTTCAGACAGTCTATTCCATGCATGCAAAACAGGTGATGACGATTGACGATGACGAATTAATCAACTAACCGTAATGGGATTTATCCGACTTCGTGGTCTTGCGGAATGCGGCCGATATGCAGAATAATCCATCCTACCAATGTAATAATAAAACCATATAATAACAACAATAAAAATAAATGCACTAATCGTCAAGAACAACTATTCCGCCATCTTTTGTATCCAAGCAAAAGGTCTATCTAAAATCCAAAATCGACACGACACCGGAAACAGGTGCGCGGCCACGTAACGTATATTTTTCGGTCGTCTGTGTGTGAGTGTAATAGAGCGAGCGGCTCGATAATCTTTGAGTGTATGTCGCATGATTGCACTTATTACGCCGTCGCCATTCGTCTGAGTATCCGCTCTGAGAAGCACGATATCTTAAAGAACCAACTCCATAGGGCAAACGCCATCAAACTCCGGTGAAGCCAAAGATAACAATGTTTGGATTTTAATGCTGAAGAAGTCCTAAAGTCAAGGTCGCTACAAAGTCTGATTACATCACACCGGTATATAACCACGAGTTACTTATGCTGTGGTCTGATCGTGCAAAATTTTTGAACTTCAAATTTTTTAAACGCTTTGAAACTTAAAGATCTCGAACAAATATAAATAAAAATGACGTGTGTATTTCCATCATATGACTTTATTCTAAGTCAAACCAACGTGCAAAACTTCATAAGGGATTATCGCAATAATTCCGCGGACGGTTAGACGCGTTCTGGCTAAATATGTATATTTTATTGTAACAGATTTAAATGAACTTTCAAGGTTCAGGTACGATACGTATGAGGTCCAAGTCAAGGTCACGGCAAAATCAATTGGCCAATATTTCAGTCAGTTATATTGCGGCGTGATATAGAAGCATTCAGTCCACAACTTGTTTGTATTAAAGTTTTTTTTTTATTTTGATATAAAACATTTATTTTGGTCACTCAGTGCCAGGGCCTATCAGAGTTTGCCATCTTAATTAGGTCTGACGCATTCTGCTAATTGCTAAATCGATTAAGGTTCTTACCGATACAGACAGACAACTTTTATTCGCATCATGACCTTCGTGGTGGGTTATGTATGATGACACTAAACGTGAAAAGTGAGCGGTCAGTTGATTGCATTCTGTGAAATTCCTGAAGTGCCATATGTTTGATGTTTACTGGCCTCACTCACCGTACGTACCGCATTCTCACTCTCCTCCAATTCCTCTGAGCTGCGTCCTGCAGCAGATAGATATATAGAACCGCACTATAAGGAATACGTACCAGACATAACCTCCCTCCCCCGACCCTGGGCATATTCTCCTTCGATAGAATCTCACCGGACAAGATGCAGGAAACACGTTGGTGCAATCTGTGACCATTTGGCAAGAAATATCCTCCGTATGGATGAGGATTATTGTGACCTCTATGATTTTCTCCTAGAACGCTGAACGCTGAGGGCTGGGACAGATGGGGCTTTTGCCCGGGGAGACTTGTTCCCCTACATAGGTCCCAAGAAGCCTGCGTACATGAGCGTAGCGTCGGCGGCATGCCACTGTTGGCTTCAATTCATTCGTTAATACTTCCGGTTGTTGGACACGCCCGACAGTGCAGACTGAATGGCCGACCGACATGCAGGCTGTGAAACTGCCGCGTTATAAAACATTTCACCAAATAGATCTGCACAACTTCTCAGTACAGTGGTGCATCTTGTAAATCAGACCAAAATCTCAAAAACAAAAACAAGGCAAAAACCAGAAATTGTAGAAATCATTAGTTTACTTAATTCTGATCACAGACAAACGAACTAACGAACACGCGCGAAGATAATATTTCCTGCACAGAAATGCAAGCACACTGTATGAGTGATATGGGCGAGAGTATAGCGACGTAACAAGATACTGCAACTCAGCAGTGCAACATATCAATAAAACTCACGCAGAGTTCTCTGATCAGGAATCGTCGCTCACTCATTCATCGTCGGTTGCTGCAGCTGCTGATGATGATGATGCGGGCGCCCGATAGATAGCTCGCTGGCCGTATGACTGACTGACTGACTGTCGGACCGACGTCGGCAATCGCTTGCTACTCGCCAGTACAGCGCACGTTTGCTGTGTCCGTAGTTCGGCGGAAGGTAATTAGACTAGCGCAACCGCGTACTAACTGACTGCAGTGCGCGGGTACCCAGCACTTGCGTGGGTATTACACTTCGTCGGAACGTCGTCGAATAACAACAGAGTTGACTGGATGATTGTACGCTCTCCGACAACGGCTGTAGGCCTACTGGTCGGCTTACTGCGGCGTGAGAACAACGATCTGCTGATGATGCTGTAAACTGAACTGACGTCGTGCTGTTAGCTCCAGCGTTGTAACTATAGCAAATACCTGAAGAGTTAGATGTTTTCGCATGTCGCGCTCGAGCGCCCATGCAGTTTCGTACCGAGTTGTCTGAGATCTGCTGAACTGTAGGCTTAGTGCTGACAAGTACGCGAAGAGGTAGATCGGATATCTGGCGCGGAGTGCGGTCACCAGCATATCAAGCAATCAAAACGCTTTAATAAAAATAGCTACCTGACTGCAGCTGACTAAAATACGACATGCAAAACAGCCTGAAATAAAATACGGAAAAGTACAATACAAAATCGATGACGATATGCTGGTAGAATGCCGTGCGTGGCGAGCGACGACGAATTTCTTACCTCGACGTCGAACTCTGCCTTGACGCTCGACGACCAGCACATCAGTACGCACGAGGACTCGGATCACCAGCGACGTCGGACCACACCACCGCGCCCGCCACCCACCGTTTCCACGGCGCTGAAAACATACTCTTCTTGCTCGACGCCGTGTCGACGCAGGCTGCCGATGTGGCGAAGCCTGAGTTCGCTGTGGAAAAAGTCTTCGTCGTCGAGTAGCGGTAGCAACAGTCCCGGGGTCGCAAGAACGTCATCCGCAGGCGTTCCAGCTGATGACGCCGCTGCAACGTCTAGCACTCAAACCAACTGCAGCTTCGTAAGAGCTTTTCAGCCATTACCCAGATATACTATTCGCATTACTAATCATGCGTAAAGAATAAATTTTGAAATTTTGATTTTGATAATTGCTTTGACAATATAATGTCAAAGCAATTATTGCTTTGACATTATATTGTCTTGTATTTGAAGCCATACGTCTGCATTAAGGCTAAATTTATACCGGTACTGCAGAACGTCGTAGTGTACAGGAGCATACAGAGCGACAAAGCTATAATGAAATGAAATAATTTTAGTTTAGTTTATTTTATCTTCTTTCGTTTTATTTAGGTACAGGTCATTTCGTTTCGTTCGCTCTCTGTACTTAGTTTATTTGTTTCTCTTTGTGTATTTTTGATTTGCCTCTGCGTTGTCGTTCTGTGCTGATGGTTGATGCACGTTTGATACGTCTTTAATGAACAGTCAGCCACTGCAGTCGGTATCGATCATACTCAGCTGTTATGGTGAATAAAGTTTCGTGTGTTGATGAATTGATCCAATGGTGACATCATGGGATTACTGAAAAGATGTTCTTCAATTATGGCGCTTGACTGATGACTACTGTGATCAGGTTTTTCGTATTGCCAGCGTGCAGCTGAAGTCGCCACTTTCCGCTTTTGAGTCTGCAAAAGAATGATAAAGTGCAACTTATTGTCTTACACCATGAACATGGATGTTCATGCTTACGCCGTTGCTCGCAATGGACTCCAAGCAACGGACGCTGTAAGCGCAACGCAAAAATAGAATTCACCGCTTCTATCCTTGCGTTGCTTTTCCTGCGTCAGCTGCGTCAAAAAGTACGCAAAGGCCTTTGCGTTGCTTTGGTTGAAAACTATAGAATTAAACCCTGCAGCTCAGTGCTCGTTCTCATTGTTTTCTCACTACAGTCTCAGCGGCTGCGGCGGCGTCGCAATGTGCGTCAGCTGCAGCCAGCGGCGGATCCAGAACTTGGAATAGAGGAGCGGAAGGATAGGGGTGGGGCCTGATGAAACATTTTTTTTCAAATTTTAAGCAAAAATAATGCATTTCTGTGCAAAATTTCCACAATTTTTGAGATGCATCCAGTCAATGGGGGGGGCGTCCCCCGCCCCACCCCCTTGAATCCGCCACTGGCTGCAGCTGGTTTCAGTTAGGACCGACCAGTGCTCCGTATGTTCAGTGATGCGCTTGGGCGGTGGCCACTGAAGTGAGTCGCGAAGCAGTAAAACATTATGAGAATGTTAACTCTTAAAACTGACCCCATGCCCATGGACTCCCGTATACTGATATTTGGCAGCGGCCCCATTCGCCGTGATCTCCGTTGTGGTTTTTTTTGGTTCCACCCAATTAGACAACAGCTGTCTATGGACAGTCACGCCTCTATAGCAACTGCATTGAACATACAATGGATGAAAAAAATTAGCTACAGTATCTGAAATAGTATTAGGCCTATCTCATCATGAAACAGTGAGTCAGACGCCATAAACAGTTCTCGTTGTCAACCACGGTTTCGTCCAATATTTTCTACGATTTTTTTCGTTTACTTTGTAACAGTCGACACGGAACTAATACCATAACAAAATGATACAATATCGCTGCAACAGCCAACGAGTCTTCATCGTCCGACATATTTGCGTAAATAGGCCTATAATAGGCCTATAAATTTAGTAATACCGAATGAGTGACAGGCTTAATGACCGTACTGAAATTTCCCCTGCGGGGATCACGACGGGGATAAAAAATCACGGCCGTCATTACGGCCGTGATCTCCGAGATCACGGCGAGTGGGGCCGCTGCTTTAGTAGTAGGCCTGTATAGGAGACAGGCCTAAAATAAAACGCCCCCCCCCTTTGTAGCGCTGACACTGAGTTTCATACAGTCTTACCAGGAGGTATACACACCCTGTAACCTTCTACGAAGTTTCTGCGATGTCGACTTGGGTACGTGTACTGGTACGCCGTTTCAGCTTATTGTTTATTCCAGATGCCAGATTTAGCGAATCAGATGCGCGTAGCACTTACAGCCAGACGTCCAGGTAGTATAGGTGTAGGCCTAGTGAAGGAATGCATTAAGTTGATACACGGCAGTGTACCGCGCGGTCCACGCGGAATACACGTTTGCAGCGAAGCTGCGAGCGAGACACCATAATATAATTCGCCCGCAGCCAGCCACAGTATCCTTGGATCATATATTGAGTACGATAGCTGATGAGTAAGGTATGGACTATGGATCACGGATCCTACACTGGACCCGTCTGACTCGGTATATAGTACGTCTATGATTCAGACTCTGAGGCGCGGTTCACAGCTCAGCGTGAGGTCTCTATAGCTGCTGTGATAAATTGTTTCATCTTTTTTCATGATTATCCGCCGGCGTTTTCTCTTGTCTATCGCTCTGTAACATCGCTAGGGGGCAGGGAGTGACAGAAACTGACCAACGATGACGTAATGATTGATGACGTCATTGCCTGCATCGGTTGCTAATGTATCAGACGCTTTGTTCGCATGGAACTCGATACGAACTCGTTTCAGATAGATTCCCGTCCATAACAGCGTCGCCGCGTGGCTGTCATAAGCTTTTCCGTTTTCTCTCTTTTTATCTGTTGCCTTATCTGTGTCTTCCATACACTCTTTCTCGTCTTCTTAAGTTGAGTTTAGAGATAAAAGGGGAGACGATAAAAAGTGTATGGACTAGGGCTCTAGGGAGGGGGCGAGTAAGCTTATCAGAGTTGAACTGGACGCTGAGATCATGTAAAAGCTTGGTTTATTCTTTGACTGCAAAAACTTTGTTAGAAACCAAACCTCTGGGGGCGTCGCCTCGCACCCGCTAGCTTTCGGCCTCCGTCGTTCCCATACGGAGTCGACGTTTATCGTGGCTATCGTGTGTCCAGTCGTCCAGTCGACCACTAAGTTTATAGTGTCTAGTAGTCTAGGTCTGCGGCTTCAGCTTGTCAGTTTCAGCAGCCACGCCGTCTAGGCCTAGTATTCTGACGCTGTTGCTGACTCGATAAGTCAAACCAACGCATCAGCTGTTTTGTCTATGCAGCGCTTCCGCGGTGAATGACACTTCTGCGTTTCCCTCGAAAGTTCTTTCCGTTGCCTCACTCTTTCTCTGTCTCTCTCACTTCGTCTCGCCGTTCGTCCGTCTGTCTAACTGTCTGTATTGATGTCTACTGGGCATTCCAGAGCACCATCCGTCATCGGCCAGGAACGTTCGTTGTGATATTGTGATCGGCTCCTGTCAAAGAGAAATGCAAATGCCGGTATGCACAACAGCCAAACGGCTTAAACGCAGGATTAATATTAGCAGCTGTCACGGGTCAAATGATATGCGCACTTAAGCATGCAAGGTCCGTCGTATTCATCTCTATAGTTTACGCATATCTATCTGCCAGACAATAATGGTTCCAAACAGGGGCGTCTACGTCCATTAAGGACTAGGCTCAAAGCGTATAACTTTTCTCAATGGGTGAAACTTTTAAGGCTTCAGGGGAGGGGGCAGTCATCGTTAGGCCTACACCAGAACTTAACCAAAAGTGTTTTGCGACGCTAAAAACCAGACTTGTAACAAGTCCAGCAACAGCCAAGTCCAAGTCCAAGTCCGAGTCCTTAGAGCCCAAGTCCAAGTCCAAGTCCAGCAAAAACGGACTTAAGTCCGGACTCGAGTCCAAGTCCGGACTCGAGTACTACAAGTCTGCTAAAAACGCACCAAATTCATTTTCTGCTGGGATTCCGTTCCGGACCTCACTCGGGATCTTACTTCGCTCCCTAGATTTTCTAACAGACTGGAGAGTGAAATAGCCCACCCTCATCGACGCCGCCGCTTCCCCCACTTTTCCTTAGAAAATTTTCTGCTGGCACCCATGAGTAAGTATGCTGTCATCCGTCGTTGAGGGGGGGGGGTAATGCAGCACTTGACTAAACTTGACTGTCACTTGGTAGGGCAGGGCCGTATTTAAGGGTGGGGGATAGTGAATTTAAACCCCCCTCCCGAAATGTAGGGAATTTTCAAAGTTAATGTGACAGTTCTGCGTACAGCAGTTCACATTTTTTTGCTCACTTCGCGTTTTATTTGTACTTCACTTTTAGATTTGTTATACTGCAATTGTTTGCCTTTGTTGTTTAAACTGCTTGCACTGAATTTGGTCAGGTGATTCAGAGAAAAATAATTAAAATTGTTGCCACCAGATGTCATATTTTATGGCTAAAATGCACCAAATTCGGTATCGGCTGAGGCTTCGCCCAAGACCCCGCTGGTGGGGTCTTGTAAGTGGGGGAACTCACAGCCCTCCCCCAGATCCGCTACCTGGATTTCAAGGTTCCTATTTTCTAAGGAAAGAAAAAAAGATTAACGTAAGGGAAGGGGACAGGCCGTTTTCAAGGGGGTGGCACCTTGGCACGTGCCAAGAGGCCGGCTCCTCGCCATAAAGGGGCTCCGAGCTACGGTGGTGATCGCCGCAACGGACGATGGATCGATTAATCAATAAACCAATTTTCCTCGCTTTTAGGGATGAATTACTGTCACAACTTGAACTCAGGTATAAGGCCCAAAAAAGGTAAGAGAGAAAAGCTGAAATATATATAGGGTCTATTTTTTCTCTCGCTCCGCTCGCGTACTTGTAAGCCTAAAAACACAGAAGATTACCTACATTACGTACAGGTTTAGGCATATCCTACAGTTTGTGGTGTAATGTGGTCGAAGGTCAGTCAGTATGCGGTATCAGGGGCCTCGCGGGCAGGTCAGTGCCAAGGGCCCCGCGCTGACAAAAGACAGTGCTGGAAGGGAAGGGGAGAAAGCAAGAAAGCCAGAAGAAAGGGACAAGGTAAAGGAAAGGGGAAAGAGAGGGGAAAGTCAGCCCCCCCCCGAGTAAAAATTCTGGCTACAGCTTTGTGGAAGGAGTTCGAGTTGACGTTGAGGGGGGCGGTTAACATTAGGGACGGTGTAGGGGGGCTTGCGTAGTGTGCCCAAGGAGGGATAGACGCCCCTGGTTCCAAACGCCATAGCATCGTAATGTCCTCTTTTAACGCACAGTAGTGATGCCCAAGTAAGCGTTACCGATGCTGTGTGCATAAAGCAGAGCCTTGGTACATGTCGTTTATTTGAGCTGGTATAGGCTCATCACATTTCTAGTCAACTAAAGGTGCGTTGGCGGATATATGCTGTCGTAGAATTAACGCCAAGTTGTCGCTGTTGTGATGTGTGCTGCAGTCAGACAGTTCGACTGCGGCTCAGTTCTTCAAGGAGGAACGCACAGACGACGCTGTCTACAACGTCTACCTCAAGAAAGTCCAGTACTCGACCGGCGTCAGTTGATACGTTATTTTGTATATATTGACTATTGTTCTATTAGCTCATTTGGAGTCATTTCTATAGAAGACACCGGTTCGGTTGATTTTGAACCGTTGTTAAGAGTTTGTTATTATTTTCAGTTACCAAAACGAGTTCATCAGCAAAATTCTACAGTCTTGTCTATGTAACTGAGATGTATATATGATAATAATGTGTAATTGGTGCATATAAGACCATACACATTAAAACTGATCCAGCAAACTCGCTGATCATTCTAGGGCCTAACTATTTTTTGGTAAGATAATATTTTATGCATGTTTTAGCTATTGCACGTTACACAAAGTGCGTAATCGACGCGTGACATGTCGAAACTCATGCTCGTCAGTTCAGAGCGTTGTAGTAGAATTAGGGAGGTGTAGGGCGGTCACAGTGTATGGAGATTGATGCTGACAGTCACAAGTAACACACGCACACACCTAGGCAAATTATAGGCCTACACTGGTTCTGCGTTAGTCCAAGATGAACACACATATTTGCGTAAGTTTTCCTCGAACACAAACCGTTGAGCAGTTTTATGGCGTGTTTAGCGGGAGCAGTAAAACATGCAGAAATATCTCGGTGCACGTTTGATCGCTTGTTCATGGTTGCTGCTGCTAGCGTCAGACTTGCGGCAGGGATAAAACACTTAACTCACCCATAACGTGATACACGCGCAATGATGTCGCAAACACGTATAGTTTTGTGTGTCTTTGTAGGTCAGGTGTTGGTGCTAGTTCGCATTACAGATCTTGCCCGTCTGTCCGTTCGTCAGTCAGTCTGTCCGCTTGACTTGACTAATGCTACCGGCTGTTAACCCGAAAACAGAAAAAGCGTATACCGAAATTGGTGTGTGCGACCTTTCCACAGAGTGAAAGTAACCAGTGTACCAACTTTTCTTAGCTGAAAAGGTTATGGGTAATGGTCAGAGTTAGGGTTATGGCATTGAACGAATACACACAGCTAGGCAGGCGGACAGCCGCACAATGTCGGCAGTGGGCCGACATAATTTTCCAGTATTTGACAGTTTGAGTATCATTATAGCGCTGCCTGTCGTGTCTGCAGGATCTAGATAGCCACGATGAACGGGACGACGGGAAGACGGATAAAGATTGCTCGTCTGAGACGGGGGCGGTGGAAGACGCGTCATCTGGAACGTCGTCGGGGACTGCCGCTGCTGACGCAGGGTGTCACCAGACCGGCGTAGACGACGTCGACGACGAGAGACGTGGTCGACTGCAGTGGCGACTGGAGGAGGTGAGGGTCATCAAGTACGGGACCCTGGGTCGACTAGTGGCCGCGCTGAGTGATGACTCTGGCCAGATGGATGTCAGCAATGTCAACACGTTCCTCACCACGTGCCGCACGTTCGCGTCTACCGGCGACATTGTCAACGAACTCATCAAACGGTCAGCTGTTTAAAATAGCGTTCGTCAGCGGAATCTAATCTTCACTCCTTGAGCGGTTGCGTTTTAAGAGCAAAGCTGTCATTCTTCCTTTCCTACTTCTCTTTTCGTGTCTCTGTTTTCTTTTGCTTGTCTTTTCTTGCTTTCTTTGGGCCCTGTCTTTCGAGTATGTTACCAGCTGTGGGATATGGAGCGAAAAAACGTATTTGTAGCAGCTATACAGAAAGCTGATACTATCCAAACCCTAGCTTATAGCATTTTTTCTCTTTTAAGGGCTGAAATATATTTCTACTTTCTCCACATTTACTCCAAAGTTTATGCGGTGTAAACGCCCTTGCATGGCGGTCGTCGCAGTCGGTCAGATCC
>Ga0209671_1005809_pt1 | contig 12547 bp, 9 predicted proteins | sample WorMetHERISLAND2_2_FD_187401 | JGI IMG/M metagenome (GOLD analysis project Ga0209671, IMG submission 187401) | Marine gutless worms symbiont microbial communities from Max Planck institute for Marine Microbiology, Germany - Olavius geniculatus... | ecosystem: Host-associated > Annelida >... | reverse complement strand
ATATTAGCAGTAGTGTTTGTTTTGCTAGGTAATGTGGTCACACAATAAAGGTGCGGTGGGCGAAGGAACTTTACGTTTACGCGCCATAAATTTCTGCTTGTAAAAGTGAAAGAATGGTTAAAATCGGTGCTGAATTACCGAAGTTATCCCAAAAATAAAACTGGGGGTCCGTTTTTTGGACCACCTTGTACACTGATGATCCCCCAGGTGGCGGCACCGATCATATATATGCTGTCGTCGTCAGATGAGCATTGCTCAAATTATTTGTTTTATGTAATTTGACGGAAAAACAACGCATTCACGTCTTTAAATATTTTAGCCTACCTTACACATTATGCATCTTAAAGGATTGAAATTCCGTTCGTAGCAACGTCACGTCGCTCGAACGCGATTGCATTTACCTTACCTTACCTTACTTCCGGTGCGAACAGGCTCTTACACCTGCCCAGCGCTCAGGTCGTATCAGTTCGGCCCAATGCGCGTCCCCGAATGTAACTACAAGGTTACAGGTATAGCGGCTATAAAGCCGTAGACGGCTGTAAAGCCGAAACCAGCACAAAAGCACGGGTAACGTGTAGCAATCTGCTCTCACGGTTTGGTCAGCTCTTAGCTCCTCACCTCCACATTTTAGAAATCTTTCGGGTCATCGGTGCAAAGCCCCACCACCACGACAAGGTGGCTGACCACGATGGGGACGCGATTGCATTTAAGTTACCCAATTTTTCACATAACGCTGCAGAGATTGCAGTCGACAATAAGCGTACTACTATGGTACGTTACGCTGAATTTGTGAAAACTGAAAAGTATAAATCATAGGCGCGTCTAGTAACTTAGCCGCTGCAAGCGACTGGCAGCTGCTATGCTACTTCCAGCCAATCGTGTAGCATAGCAGCTGCCAGCCGCTCGCAGCGGCTAAGTTACCTAGACGCGCCTTACCATTCCACTATTGTTCATGATGTCACCTCACTAAATCAATGAGCGATCAATGAGCTAAATATAGAATCAGAAAGTAAATATTATATGACGTCATCGTGGAATTCCATCCAGGTGTGTGTTTTCGAACTGTCGAAACTTGGGAGAATCGACTAGCGAAGCACGTGGCGAATTTTTTTGGCACTTTACGAGCGATATCTTTGAGTTTTTGAGACTACTGACAGTCGATCTTATTGTCTGTACGCTGCAGTCTTATGTACAAGGTTAGATTCGTTTTTGATTCACTTATCTTGGTACCTGTTTACTTGTGGGCGTGTCAGCGAACTGAAAGCTCAGCGTGCGAAACTCACAGGGGTCTATTAGTGAAATGCATAATCCTGGAATAATATCTGCGGCTTAATGTCATCATTTATCTCTCTTGGCAACGACGGAAATGGTTTTCACAGGGGCTGGTAGGAGAGGTTTGGAGTGTTGGAACCCACAGTGAAAATGTGTATTTTAAGTGACTTACAACGTAGCCTAGCATCTATATGCCATGTCCAGCACCATAGCATCAGCAGCAGAAATAATGTAACCCACAGCTAGTGCCATTATGACTTTGGTGCTAATGTTTGGATGACTAATATTGGTGAGATCGATCACAAACCTTGTAGATAGACTTTACCTTACTTTACCTCCAAGGTGGGCAAGCTGTTACATCTGACCAGTGCTGAGGCCATATCAGTTTGGCCCAATGTGCATCCCCAAATGTGACTAAAAGTTACAGTAAATGACTTTGAAGCCAAAAAAAATTATTTTTAGTTCTGGCCGGACTGGCGTCACATTTTATTTTCAGTCCGGGTCGAGGCGCTTCATAAATAGCGCTGTTGATTGTAGATACTGTCTAAGTCTAGTGCCGCTGACTGATAATAAAAGTTGCCATCAGTCCGAGCCCGGACTGAAAATAAAATGTCTCGTCAGTCCAGCCCAGACTGAAAATAACGTCCACTTTTTGAAGCCGTGGACGGCATTGAAGCCATAGATAAATGGCTGTGAAGCTGTAAAGCTGTAATCTGCATTAAAGATAAAGACTGGTACATTGGCACTGGCAGTGAGTAACACATCTGCTCAAAAGAGAGCTGGTCTGCATATGGTTGACTCTACTACTATGGATTATAAAATTTTTTTAAATCTTCAGGACACTAAGCCCCACCAGGCCACCACTGCAACAAGCCGGCAGACCATGGTGTGGGTCAGAGATAGACATTCGTCTCTATTTGATTAGCACAACAGTAACAGTTTGACATGCATCTGGACATTTTTGCACTATGCAGTCAGCATAGTCACTCACAGCCACTGGTCAGGAATCCCGATTTTATTGAAAGTTTCACCACATACTCTGGAAAAAGAAAGACCATTTGTGTGGAAAGCCTGCAAGTATCGTGGAATTTGACAGCTCTCAACGAGATGAACAAAAGTCAGGGCTGTCAAGTTATCATACCACCACTGTGGGTGATAATCCCCTCCATCCCTTTCTTTTCTTTTTTCTTCTTTGCCACTCTCTTCTCTCTTTTTTCTTTCTTCTCTTTTTTCATCCCTCTCCTTTTTTTGTTTTTTTCTTTCTTTCTGTTTTTCTCCCCCTTTTTTATTAGAAGTAAGACCCATTAAATCCAAGTAGGGGTCCAAGGGAGTGCTGTGACTGTGAGCTCTCACAGTAGGATATAAGGCAGAGCCAATGATGGGTGTCCCTCATCTTGGTTCTGATTTGTCGTGCACTAAATTTGGTCAGTTGATTCTCAGGAAAGTAATTACCGGTAACACTGTTGGCATCAGATGGCATATTTTAAGGCTAAGATGCACCAAATTTGATGCATTTTAGCCTTAAAATATGCCATCTGATGCCAACAGTGTTAACTGTTATCCTGAGAATTAACTGACCAAATTTAGTGTACGTTAAACAATAAAGACAAATTGGGAAACGTTCATCGTCAGCAGGTGATAATTGACTTTGCACGGGTGAGCGGGTGATGAGGTTAAATTGCAGTAGCTTGAAGAATAAAATTCTTGTCAGGAAAAATTTTTTGAAGTTGCAATGTCAGAAACAGTGCCGTGATATGTCAGGGAAAAACAGGAAATTTCGCAGTGCAGAAATGTTACTACTGACCATATTGTGCCAGTGCTATAGCAGTTATACTAGCTAGTGGTTCAGCGTCGGGTGGACTTTAAGATGGCAGCCCTGGTCTGCTTGTAACTGTTTAGCATGGCTCCAGCTTACCTGGCCGCCGGCTGCCAGCTGGTCTCTGACAAAGGTCGTCGTCAGCTGCATTCTGCCAACTCAAGGACATGTGTCATCAGTCCAACCTGCAGCAGCAGCTATGGGGACAGATGTTTTGCTACTGCAGCTCCTAGGCTGTGGAACAACCTTCCAGCTCATCTGAGACAAACTGACATTAACTTTGAACAGTTTAAATGGCGGCTAAAGACATTCTAGTTCAGTTGTTTTATATTGTGGCTAACTGCTAGAAGATTTTTACTTACTTATTCATTAGTGTATGCTGGTGTGTCAGTTACTGTTGCTGAGCAGTAAATGGCACATGTGAAGAAAAGTTACTTTGAGGAGGTTCGAGCAAGATGTTTGTCATCAGGCACATTTTATGAAGACCCAGCGTTCCCTGCCACTGCCAAGTCTGTCTACTTCAGCAAGACCACTAGTTCTATAAAGTGGCGTCGACCAACGGTGGGCTGCATGGCTTTGTTGCATCGTCTGCTACTAATAGTAGTAGCAGCAGCAGCAGCACCAGTTAAAATTTCTTAAGAATGGCTGCTACAATAATCTTTGAGTTAACTTTTTATAGTAGTGAAATATTTTGTTCAAACAATTCAGTGACAGCAGTTGTTGATACTAAAAGACGCTCGTGAGAGTGCATATGTTTGCCAAGTGAATTTTTTTTTAACAATAGGGCCTAGTAGTTTGAACATATTTTATGAATTTGTTAATTGGAATAATCAATTAAAATTATTTTTTTCTAACATTAATAGCAATAATTATAGCATTCTGGCAACATGCATTACTGCTGGTGATGTCGCAGACAATGCACAATCTCCTGGTGATGTAGTGACGTCATTGCTATTGTGATGCTGACGCTGTATTGTGAGTCACTATGATGTGTACTCACGGACAGACACACAGACTAAAGCAAAAACTTAATCTCCACTGTTCAGCATGTTCACTTTCGGTGGATATAATAAAAAAGAAAAAACCACATAGTAAAAACCATAGTAAAAACCACACAATTAGTAACTTTTGTGAAACAGCACATGCATGATAAAATTGAAACAGTAAGACGTGATACAGTCTGTGAAGTTTTTTTTCTATAGTTCAGTTGATATTGTAAAGTTTAAACTGTTCCTTTTTATTGTTGACAGGAACTAGTGAGAGATCCTAAGTTTATTGATGAAGGTGCCTCACGCTTTGATCTCGATCAAGGAGCTCTTGGTTTGTTCTTGTTTTCATTTTCTGCTTTTATTTGCTATTACTGTCATTTTCTTTGCCACATGATGGGAGCCAATGGTCATGTTTTTCCTCTGTTTGCTTGTCTATCTAGAATAAAACTAGCATTTGTGACAGCTTTGCTATAAGAATGGGCGAACAGAAAATTTCCCACTGAACTGAACCGCAGTTTGGTTGCTAAGCAACTGACTGTCAACTGTAGTGTGTTGCTAGGCAACTGGTAATTAGTTGCTAGGCAGCAGACTGTTGTTGCATATCTGTTGTCTAGGTGACTGTTGGTTCGTAGCTGCTGCTGCATTGCTGGCATGTCGTCCTCAGCTGTTTAATGTCGTTGTTCCTGCTGATCAGCAGTTTGACAAAGAATATGCAGGTGCTACAAACATTTCCACGTTTTTGGTTTGCAGTCTATACTTGTAGTACTGCCACTGTGTTGTGTGGCAGCTTGGTGTAGTGGTTAGGGTTAGTAGTGACTGGCAGTTGTTGTAGTTGTAGTTGTTGTGTCTGATCAGTGAAGCTAAATTGTTATGTTTAGTACTTGGATAGGTGACAGCTGAATCATTGAGGTATGTAACCAGCCACCCATGTCAACTCGGCCTGGCCGTCGTTCCATGGGTAAGTGCAATGAGTACTGGCAAAACTGGGGCATAAACAGTTATGCAGCCCAATGCACTGTGGTCTTGCAGTGTGAACTGGTGTTTGGCTACAGAATTTTACAGAGATCAGCTTTGCCACATGAGTCTTCTGGCTTGGGAAGGACTTTGTGTTTTGTACACTGTGTACATTGTGGTGGGCACTTATGTTCAGGAGTGTTTCGTTTCAATTTCTGGTGCTTTGGTGAGTGGAAGGAAGTTATCGTTGATGATCGGCTGCCAACATACAAGACACAGCAGAATGTTCGACATTTGCTGTTTTGCAGCAACAGACAGAACCCAAATGAGTTCTGGCCTGCCTTGCTCGAGAAGGCTTACGCCAAGTTAGTAGTTGTTGTAGTTGCTGTTGTTGTTGTTGTCATTGTAGTTATTGTAGAAGTAATGGTACAAGACTCTGCAGAATCTTTGTCGTCTCTTGTTTTGCAGCAGCAGACAGAATCCGAATGAGTTTTGGCCTGCTTTGCTTGAGAAGGTTTATGCTAAGTTAGTGCCAGTAGTCGTTGTAGTTGTCAGTGTAATTGTAGCTATTGTAGTCATAACGGTAAGCCAGATGGCTTCTGTTGTAAGCACGAGGTGTCTTGTTGGCTTGCTGTTGTTTTAACACCATAGCTACTGTTTTAACGCCAAAGCTACTGTTGAAACAAAGTTGCTGCCAAATATTTTTTGATGTTTTATAATCCGCACTTTTCATTTGTTGGTATCATCCAGCCATTCACTGTTTGCTTTCCCTCATCTGTTTTTTTTTGTAGAAGTAGCAGTATGTCTTTACCGAACTTTTTGTCATGAATTCTACGCACAGTGCCCAGGAATTAAATGCACTAAAAGTAAATATAGAAATATCAGTAAAGTTTCTTTTCTGACTACTACTTTCATAATGTTTTCTCTCTGCCTTGGCACTTTGGCACACTGTACAGATGCAGTTTTATGTCTGATTTTTTCTGTTAGGTTGTTTGGTTCTTATGAGGCTCTGGAAGGCGGAATGACAAACGATGCGTTGGTTGATTTCACTGGAGGCATCAGTTACCGTGTCGACCTTATGTGCAAACATGAACTACCACAAGACCTGTTTACACGACTGCAGACTCAAGACAGGATGAGCACCCTTATGAGCTGCTCTATCAACGTATGTTTATTGATTTTTGTAGTAGTTGTAGTTGTTATAGTTGTAGTTCTTGTAGTATGGTAGTAGCAAAAGTAAATGCAAAAGTAAACATGACAAGTAAAGTGAAGTAATTTGCGTAGTTTGTTAACGGTAATAAGCCTCGAACGTGCTCAGTATGATAATAGATTGAGAAGTGTTTGAGGTAGCATAATTTGGTCATTTGAGATTTTTTAGTTTCTTCTTCTTGAGACTTGTTGCCTTTCTGTTGATCTTAGAGGTTGGTGTCTTGTTTACATCCCTGTTATTGTATGTGCATTCTCGTCATTGTTTGTTGAAATTTTGAGCAACTAAATGAATATGTATATGTGTGAATATATGTGTGTTATGTGACTTCTTAGCAACAAAATGAATGTTTGAATGCAGGCGACACGGCAGACGATGGAGACACGTCTGTCGAATGGACTTGTGATAGGACATGCTTACAGCATCACCCGAGTACTGGAGGTACGCTTTATTGTTATGTCATTGCATTGTATTCAGCCTACAACCACTGAAGAAGGGTGACGGCCACTCCACCATAGCTAAGCTCCACTATAGCTACATTCTGCTAACTGTAGTGGGCATGGGATAAAACAATTCACTTAAAACTCAGTGATATAATGTGCTGATGTAATAATTGGGATATAGGGTTAGGGTTAGGTTAGCTACAGGATTTGAGTCCACTATTCCAAAGGTCCACTACATATTCTGAAAGTCCATTATTCCCACTAACCCTAACTCCAATTCTAACCCTAACCCTAACTGACTCTAACACTAGCCATAAACCTAAACCTAACACTAGCATTGTAGTGCGTATCTGCACAATGGACTTTTGGAATAGCGGACCTTCCGAATAGTGGGCCGGTATTAGTACATTGGGCCTTAATTGTAGCAAACTCTAACTGAAGAAGGCAAAGGTTATATGATGGGGTCTGGCATTTGTCTGTTTATCTGTTTGTTGACTGAATAATTCAAGAAGTTATGAACGAATTTTGACGAAATTTTGCAGACGGGTTGCACGTGGCACATAGAGGAATCACTTGGATTTATTTCCTGACAATTCAGAGTCTTTATGGATTTTTGATTGCAAACAATCCAGGATTTTTTACTGTAGCTTTGAGATCTAATGCTGCGTTCATTTGCCAAGGCATAGGCTTGTTGTGGTCATAGATCACAGTGCGCGATGAACTGTTTCAACTGATTCGACTGAGGAACCCTTGGGGCCAGAAGGAATGGAAAGGCTCATGGAGTGACCGGTAAATAGCAGCAGTAGTTGTAGTAGTAGCACTTTTATTGATTTTAGTATTACAGCCAAACTTGCTTCATTGGATGTGCAATAAAATACATTAAAATTTAGTGAAGCACAAATGACGTGTCAAAACCTAACACAAAGTTGCATCAGTGGCACTTTTGCACTGATTTCTAGTTGGTGTTTTTATCCTTTAATGTGATTAATTTTTGCAATTTTAGTTTGGTTTTGTTTCTATGCTTGATTTATTGGCTGATCAGTGGCTTGGTGGTCCATGGTTGGTTGCGTCAGCCGATCGGTCAGTTTACAACTACTGTATCAGTTGCCAATAGTCCACAGTCTACAGTCACTTTTGATCAATCAGGCCATTGATATCTCCATTGATTGATTAACTAAAGTGGCACATTGTTTTGTTTCTGCTTAAGTTGTAGTTATTGTTACTACAGTACTACTACAACAGTTGCAGTAGTAAGTAAAGTAAAGTGTAAATTTATACAGCGCATACTCAAAAAGATCTCTAATGCGCTGAATACATTTTGTCATCAATATTTTGCAGTATGTCTTTAGCCGACGTTTGAAAGTATCGAGACTCAGTTCTGGGTCACGAAGACTGTCTGAAAGCGAATTCCAAGTCGACGTGCCCGCCACAGGAAAGCGCCGACGACTGAAACTGCTCAGTCGATAGCGCGGTACGACCAATTTCCGCTGAGTGGCAGAACACAGATGTTGACTAGTAGTTGTAGTAGTTGCTGTTACTACTACAGGTTGGCAGATTGACTGAATATTGACAGCAGACGATAGAGCTCAGCAGAAGCTAGGAATTATCTGTGAAGACATCCACTGTTGCAATTACAACAATTGTAGTGGTAGTTGTAGTAGTAGTTGTTGTTACTACTACAGGTCAACCGAGTGGTTGAACATTGACGGCAAAGCTCGGCAGAAGCTGGGAATTATCTGTGAAGAAGATGGAGAGTTCTGGTCAGTTAATTTTTTTATCGCTTTGTCGGTTGTTGTCTAATTAGCAAACAGAGCATGAACTGACACTTTGCCGGCATTTCAGCAAGCTGTGAACGAATTCTGACAAAATTCAACAGAAGGGTGGAGTAGACAGTGGTGCGTGGACCAATGTTAACTGATGGTTGTCTTGTGTCTATCCGGTGTTAGGATGTTATTTGAAGATTGGCTTGCAAGCTTGCAGACGGAGAGACAAACAGAAATATAGCTGGACTTGAAAACAGACAGACAGATACCGGTAGATGGACACAAAGACAGAGAGACAGATGGACCGACAGTCTTTATGTTGATTAATATTTTAATGTATGTATTTAGCGGAGATTGTTATCTGACTGTTGTGCATTGTTAGGATGTCGTTTGAAGATTGGGTTGCGAACTTTCACATGCTGCAGTTATGTCACCTGCCACCAAAACAGCATCTGCCCGTCTGTATTCTACACTGTAACTGTAGCCTATTACTTAATTTGTATTCATAATTAGCTAACCAATTTTTGTGGCTTTAATTTGAATGTGTATGTGTGTACGTACAAAAATTTGAATAGTGTAAGTACTATTAGTATGCGATCAGTCAACCAACCATTGCCAATCACGCAAAGAAACAAGGAGTTGTGAAAACAACAAATTAACTGATTGTCAACAGACCAGCCATCCAGCCCCCCAACCATGCAACCAACCAGTCAATCTATCAATCAGTCAGCTAGTAGGTGCACGTGAGACTGCATATCTCCACCAAGTGAATTTTTTTACGAAATAGTGATTTAAATGCATTTTTGTGAATTTGTTAGTTAAAATAATTAACTAAAATTTTTTCTGTTATAATGCTAATAGCTAGGGCCCACAGTTTTCTGTGGGTCGCAGAATTTTGAGCCGAGCCGCGAAATTTTCCCTTTACCCTGGAATTTTGATATTTCGGCAGAATTTCATGGAATTTTGCAGAAATTAGAAATTTATCGGCGATTAGTACGATTTTTGACTTGATGACGTATTTTTGTCACGGAAAAAATCAAACTGACCTGCCAAAAGCTATGGGCCATACTGATAGCTGTCACAATATGGCACAATCGCAAATAAACGCAATGCAACTTGACAGATTGCATTTTTAAAGCGAAAAAGATGGGTAATTTCTCTATACGTTGCTAGCATAACTCAGCACAATGTCACTATGCCAGCCGGTTCTTTAGAAACTAAAAAGTTTTTAAACAGGTTAGAGCTCAGTTTACTCACAATGGAAGGCCACAGTGAGCCGCGGAATTTGTATGATTTTGCCACGGTAAGCTGCGGAATTTTGCAAACTGGCCCAAGGAATTTGGCAAAATTTTCCACGGAAAAATTTGGGCCCTACTAATAGCTATAACGATAGCACTTTCACAATAGGCGTTAATGCTAGTGATGTCAGAAACAATGCACGATCTGCTGGTGACTACTATTATGACGTCACGTCACTGCGAACACATGCCAGAACAACAGAAAATCTGATGAATGCATTGTCTCTTCCATTCCCTACGTTCACGTGACAGAGCAATGACTGTAGTCCATAGCAAAGGGACATTCGATTTGGTACAGTGGCTCATGTAGAGGTCGACCGAAACCGCATTTTTCAGTTTCGGCCAAAACCAAAATTGGGGCCATCTACGTGCACCGAAGCCAAAGCCGAAAGTGAGCGACCAGATTCGACCAAAACCGAAAACCGAAACTGAAGCTATAGGTGTCTCAGTCATTTGTCATATAAACAGAAGTAAAAATACTGAAGCACATGAAAGTGTGAAAATACTGACAAATTATTTAATTACATAACTCACAGTCACATGGCCTACGAAGTCCAAACAACATTTTGAGCAACATTCACATAGTAAGCGTTTGCACTGACTGTACTAACGTCCATTATCCATCAAATCCAAACAAACTGATGTTGTACGCTAATAATAGTATAGTTTTCTGCGTTTTTGCAGTGAAGGCTGCTGCGCCTATCGACGTACTTGTAACTGTCCAGCTGACGTTGACTGTTGTTCACTTTGCCATTGACTGGGAGCTGAGAGAATGCGACGTGGAAGCCTGAATAGCCTAGATTGCATCTGGGAAACTGAGCAGTCATTAGTGAACGCTATACTCCCTGACAAGCCAGGCACGCTTGTCTCTACCAGGTCAGCCTCAGCAGCAGCAACAATCGACCGAGCTACACGACACTGCACTAGGCTATCTATCCAGGTTTCCTTGCTTGAGACTAGATGCACAGATGTCAGCAGAACAACTGCCGCATGCAGACTCTGCGCTGCTGGCAGCGTGGACCGGCGTTAATGAGTACAAGATGACTGAAAAAATGGCAGGCAGCAGTAGGTCACTTTCGGTTTCGGTGTCGAATCTACTCATAGTTTCGGACGAAACCAAAATTCGTTAAAGTGCGTTCCACCGAAACCAGACCGAAAGTGGCTTTATTTTGAGATTCGGTGCCAAAACCAAAACCATAACCGAAATTCGGTCGACCTGTAGGCTCATGGCTTCTTGGCATCAGTATTCAATACTACTAGTCGTAGCAGTTAGTAGTAACAGTAGTAGTAGTCCTGGTGGTACTTGTTGTTGTTGTCATTTTTAGCCAACCGTACTTTGGTAATGATCAAGCTGTTGTCATGGTTGTCGTCCATCTGTCTGTCCGTCAGTTTGTCACGGATGTACTGACTACTGTGGCTAAACGGTGCAAGGCAGGGCCCAGGTTGCTATTGATCACTAATAGGAAGTTGCATACTGGCTTTCAAATTACATATAAATCATCGACCTTGGATAACCTTGATGGTCACTGACAACCAGTATGGTTGGCTTTCCTAGCGACAGCTGGGCTTCTTGTTGCAACAGTAGTGCGGTAGTAGTAGTAGTAGTTTTACTAGTGGTTGTCATTGTTGCTGAAGGGACATTCGGACTGGTACGAGCTGTCGTTCAGTGGATCGTGGCTGTCTGGTATCAACGCCGGTGCAAGCAGCAGGTCCTACAGCTCAGGTGCACAACAGTTCTGTAGTATAACCAGTTGACCAATTGACTCACTGACCAGTTGACTAACCGATTGACCGATTAATTATGTGACCAACTGAGCAATTGACTGACCAGCTGACCTTTTGACCAGCCCAGAGATTAACTGACTGACGACAACTGATAGATCGACCATGCAGTTGACTAAGTGACCAACCAAGTGATTGACAGACCGATTCACGGAGTGATGCCACTGCCATGGCTGTTGCTGTTTTCGTTGAATGTGATTCTGCTGTCAGTATCGTGCACACTGTGACTACAACGCCTGTAGTTGTTGTTGCATACAGATGAGTACTGGTCCAACTCTCAGTATTGTGTACATGTTCGTCTGCCGAAGCGTTCAGTATTTACCCGCAAGTCGGCTGAGAATGACAACAAATGTGTCATGGTTGTCTCGTTACTGCAGAAGAATGCTCGACGCAATCGAACCCTCTACCAAGTACAGAGCGCTGAGATAGCCATGACCTTTGACCTGTATAAGGTAGGACCATTGTATAAATGTTGGAAAATTAAATCATGCTTTACGGGCTTGCATGATGGCACAAGGTGTATATTTTGAACACCAAAGTCCCAATGATGTTAATTGTGCAATAAGCAGCAATGATTTGGACTTTTTAAAGTATTTGTTTTGTTATAATATTTTTGCTCATGTAAGTTACATGACAAAATGCAGTGACCAGTTGTAAATCTTTACTTGTCATTTAGAGTTGCAGTTGTAGTGATGTTTTTTGTTTTTATAATTTTGTGGTATTTTTATTTTACAAGGTAATGTAGCAGACAGCAACATATTTGGAGTGTGGTGGGACTTTTTACTTTCGTTATTTAACGTTTTTTGTACAATATGTCAGTTAAAGAATTTTGAAAATGGGTCAGTATTTTTAATGTTATGGCAAAAATAGCTCGGCAGTCCAAATTTATTGGACTCAGATGTAGTGTGTATGTGTTCCCAGTATCAATACTATCCCACAGGGATGGCCAGGCTGAGTTGAGCTTGGTATTTATGTGTGAAATCTCTGTGAAGCTGAAAGATGGCCGACAAGCTTACAACTTGA
>Ga0209671_1005808_pt1 | contig 12548 bp, 9 predicted proteins | sample WorMetHERISLAND2_2_FD_187401 | JGI IMG/M metagenome (GOLD analysis project Ga0209671, IMG submission 187401) | Marine gutless worms symbiont microbial communities from Max Planck institute for Marine Microbiology, Germany - Olavius geniculatus... | ecosystem: Host-associated > Annelida >... | reverse complement strand
ACATTAGCTTAATAGCCTTGATCTTAACAAGTATTTCAACTTTGCTTTTAATACATATATTAACTCCTTTTAACTAATTTTAACCATGTATGCCACTGAATGGCCTGTTTTGTGCTGATGTGCCGTTAAGAAACTACTCACTCACTCACAGATGCCATTTCAACACTAGCGTATCAGCACCTATGGTCAGCAGCCCAGAGATTTTTCTGATGGTTTCGAAGATTGCAAAAATGGTTTTAGGCCTGTTGTGAAAACTAGGTTTTTGGAATGTTCTACGTCAGGTTTCGTTTTACTGTATTTTGGGTTGTGTTGAGATTGTGGAAATGTAGTGATAATGAAAGTGTTGTGTAGTGATGTTGCCTTAAAACTAGCGTTGTTCAGTTATGAGTATGTCAGTCTGACCGAATCCATCTCCAGCCACATTCTGAAAGTCAAGATTCTGTATGTCATTGGTTGTATGTGTCTCAGGTCGAAGGCAGTGTGTCGCTGTCACATGATGATGCTCTAGCCACTAGTGATCAGAGTTCTAAGGGTGATGACAAAGTTTGCGATCTCTGCTCAAGCTCTACTGTCCCAGCCGACGACGTTGCCACTTCGACACCCCAGAAGCGTCGCATCTCCCCCACACACATCACCATCGATGACTCAATCGCCGTCTCTCACAACTCCGACACAGAAAAACCCATTGACACCCCGACTTCCCCAAAGGATGGCACTGGGGCTCCGAGAGGCCACGTGTTTTCCAAGCGGGCCGGCGTCACTCCATCAACTCCTCCAATCAAAGAACCTCGAAGCAAGAAATCCCCTCCGCTCTCCGATGAGCGTCCAAAGCGCAAAGGTTGTTGTGTGATTGTCTAGCGATGCTCGCTCGCTCTCCGTTACTTTGCTTTATTTTTGTATTTTTATGCTTTTTGTGAGTTCCAAGGACAGTTTGATGAGAGTGGTGTTTGCTGTGTTGCTTATGTCCATATCAGTTTAAAGAAGCTCAGCTTTGAAGTGAGCAGTACGGGGGAACGAGCTGAGGAGCTAAAGACTGTTGGTTTAGCACTTGACTTGTTGATTCGGCATACTTTCATATCAGACCTGTGCGCAGTGCAGAGAGTAACCAACATGAGATGCTGAATTTGCATTTGACTTTGGTCGACTTATTTCTGCATTCTCTCATCCGCAGGTCTTTATGGAAATTTTAGTGTTTGGCTTGTCATTTTGGAACAGTCTTTGTTTGCCTGATAACTTTATTTGTGCATGTTCAAATGTCGTGGGAGGCCTGGGCCTACTTTTTTGGTTTTTGGTCTGTATTGTAACTGTTTTTGGCCTCTGTCCGGTGACCTAGCTCTGCACATAAAGTTCCAGGCCCAGCACGTTCTGTTAATTCCACACAAACTAAATTTTTATTGCCATTTTTAAAAATTATGAGTGAGCAATCTAACTATGTCTTGTCTGTCGCTGTCTCTCCACCGAAATATTTGCATTTGGCTTTGGTTGTATGCGATTCAATTTTTCGAATCATATTTATTTGTGGCAACCTTTTGAATTTAAAAGTATCGGTTAGAAGTTGATTAATTCACTTCATGTAGTAATGAATCAGCTGCAGCCCTGCCCAATCTATTTGTTGTTTGTTAGCCTAGCTTGAACAAGTTTTTTATCCCCAGACTTTATCTCATGGGCCACTTGCCCTATGTACAGGTCTGCTCTAGAGCCCATGTTTCTGCTTGATTCACATCTGTGGCAAATTTGGCTGATGTTCGCAAATGCTGTTCATATCATATTTTCTTTTTGAATGAGAGTTTTCACTAAAATATCCATTATAATTGGAACATTGTCGATGTGTCAAATCAGTTTTTTGGTATCATATTTTAATACGAATATATCAGAGGTTTTTGTGCACATTTCACGTAGCTATATCACATTTTGTAATTTAAAACGTTTTATAATTGCAGTTTGTTAATAATAGACACGAGCAATCACTGGAGGCATCTGCTGTAAAAATCCATATTTTGAACTTTGTTTGTCAATGCATCACATATATAGCAATTTTATGCAGATGTTTTCGACACTGTTTTGTAATTTAAAGAGTTTTAAATTGCAGTTTATCATTTTCCTAAATGTGCAATTGTTGTTGCAAAAATTTGTTTCTGGTGCTTTGTTTATAAAATTTTTCCTAGATGCACATATGTATATGTATGTGGGCTTCAGCAGTCAAACTGCTTTTGCAAGTAGTGTGACTGTGTTGCAGAAGTAGGGAAGTGCCAAATAAATGGCTTCTGGTGAAAAAGGTGAATAGTGACAAGCAGTTTCCATTAAATATGAAGTTATCTTAACAGTTCAGGGATGGGGCATTTGGACGTCAGTTTTCCGTGCGTATTTTTTCCACATACAAGCAGTTCTGAGCTCCATTAATCAAAGGTGGTCTCTTGTTGTAGTTGATTTAGTTTTTTGTTGATAATTGTCTTAGTTATATTGTCACTAGTCAGTGCCGACGGTTTATTTTTACTTTTTGTGTACTTAATAGCGATAATCGTTAGTTTGTGATTGTTGCTGGCGTGACAGTTTGTGCTGTTTTCATTTTGTAGCTTTGAGCTTGCGTTAGTTAGAATTGTTGATATCGTGCAAGTTTTCTCTGTTTATTGCATGGATTCTGACACTCCTCCTGCCAAGCACTTTCAAACAAATTGCTAACAGAGCTTCTTCCTCTGTTGTGTTAACTGCCATTTCCCTGGTACGTGTGTGTAAGTCAGTGCTTCCTCCCTCTTTTCTATCACCGATCATTTTGTTCCGTCTTGCCCTAAAATGTGAAGCAGAATGGCAGCATCATTTTGCTGAATCCGCCGACTTGTCGAATTTGCTTCAAGATTGCATGCACTTGTTTTTTTCATAATCTGTCTTTTTCAGTATGTCATAACACTATCGATGCAATATTTCTTTACTAAATAGCAAGACTTATGTCTCTAGATTGAATGTGGGTATGGACATACTCCACTGTTGAGAATCCGTGCACTGTTGGTGTATTTTTGTTGTTCCGTATTCTGACTATGTTGTGGAAGACTTGTGACTTAGACTAACTGTGCTGGTGTTTTCTTAAATCTAACTGATGTCTGAGTCACTTAATTGTTTTTCTTTCTTTTATTCTAGTTAAGTTGAGTACCGATCCCCAACTGGCATGTAATACGTTGGTTGTGGCATTAAATTAAGTTTTTTATTGTCATCCAATACTGTTCAGAGTTGCGGAATATTTGTTGTACCTATGCTTGTATTCCATTCTTCTTGTCTTGCTGTCAAAACTTGCTTAAAACTAGCGGATGCTAAAAAGTGTGAGATTTGTTGTAGGCCTCACCAGATCTATTGCGACCTAGAAACCTAGCAAAGTGTCTCGAGCAAGTTGTAGACAAGTTGTAAAGAGGTTTCCAACTTGTCTCTGACTTTTTCCGCTCACAGCTTGTTGGAGGTTTGGTTTATCGGTTAGCTAGATTTAGTGGAATGTGGACTTTATTGTTGTTAAACGACTTAGTCAACCATGTTGACCTGACTTAGAGTTTTAGACTAGGGGTAAAGTAAGTCGATGTTGAATTTGCAATAGACTTGAGTCGTTTTGTTTCCATAAGGAATGTGTGAAGGTTGTTTTCATCAGATCTGCTGAAATTTGTGGATATACGTTTTAATGTTTGCCACATTATTTTAAAATATAGCTGCAGAAATTAACGATTAATCAAAATTTTTAACAAGTAATCAAATTATAATTGTTAAATTTTAGATTGCAGTCACATCACTAAGAATGCATGATAAAAGAGCTAAAATTACAAGCATTTGAGAAGTAATAATCACTTTTTTCAGAGAATGTGATCGGATATAACAAACACTTTGGTTCTTTTAATGATAATATAGACCTATTGTAATCTCAATGCATTTGTGACAGCTGTTAGCTGAATAGCTTATAAACTCAATAAAATGTGTATTTGTCTTGCTGTTAGTTTAAATCCATATTAATGACTAATCAATCATTATTTCTCAAAAGTAAACTGTTAAAAATTGTTAATCATTACTAGTTCTATTTTTAAACAGTTATTGTTCTTATATTGCCTGTAATATGTAGTATCTCACATTTTAAAGAATGTTAACCGTTTTAGTCATGTAAGTCAAAATCTTGTAGCATGACCCCAGACTGTCATAGGTAACTTGAGTAAAAATGTTTTTGTTTTGTTATTTGCACATGTATTCTTCGTCCTTATGTTTGTATAGGTTGTTTTTATCAGTCACCTTTCGTACGACTAGATGTTGGATTTTTATTTGCATGTGTTCATCATTGTTGTTTGTTTGCTTGCATTTCTCTGGTTGTGACGTTAGCATTTTTGTATGCTTTTTGTCCGTGCATTTCTAGTTGAGTATTGGAGTAATTTTACGCCGTTGTTGCAGTTGGCATTTTATCTGTTTTGGTTTTTTTTGACCACGAGATTCAGCTCAATATGTGTGCGACGATGTGGAACGCTGTCGATCTGGAGTTCTGTGTTGTCGCGTTGATAGATCGGACGTTTTTTGCTTGGCAGCTGGTGATGCTGAAATCCCCAGTTATTCCGACTGTGAAAATGGTGATTCCAGAGTTGGGAAATTTGTGGGGAGTTCTAAGAGTGTTGGAAGGTCACCATAACTTGACGGTTTAACAGTAAATCTAGCCATAACTTATCTTTCAGCTACTTTCAGCCGCTACCGTTTTCCCTCATTGTCTTGTGCAGTCATTGTTTGTTACCCAGTGCAGCAAACTTTGATATGTTGTTGGTTCTATGGTCTTGTTAAACAACTGGTGATATTTTTGGCAGCTGGTAAGCAGCATTTCTATTTTTAGTTTTTTGCCCATTTTTTGATACTTGACACTTAACGAGTCATACCTTGAGATTTATTAGTAAAATGTGTCTGTGGTTAAATTGTTACAGCTGGGGTTTACTTTAACAAATATTGATTAACAGATGCATGTTTTTACATCTTGATTGTTGTCAGTGTTATAGTCCCATCGTTTGCTGTCACTACAGCAGAATATTGTTTGTTATTTGTTATTGCTACATGTATGTGATTATACATATAATTCGTTTGTGCTTGCTACATCTAGTCTAGTTGTTGACATAGTGGGATATTGGAAAATTCGAATTAACAGTTTCAGTACCCCTCATCCTTCAATAGACAGCATTTTGACATTGATGACTGTTTGGAGGATAAGAGGAAAGATTATCAGAACTGCCTTTACTGTTAGTTACATATGCACGCTTAGAATTGGCAGTTCTTACAGTTTTAGGTTTTGGTTGTTTTTATGTTTTGCATTTCATAAAGGTGAAACTTTCTGTAAAGGTTAAACTTTATCTTGCTTTATTATGTGTACGTGCTTTGTCTGGAAAGGCCGTCCCAGAAATGACCTGTATTGTGTCAGGCGGGATGTTAAACCCTACTCACTCACTCACTGCTGACAGTTTCAGCCTGAAATGTGTTGAGCCCATAACATGAAAGTTTTGCAGCGGCTTGAGTTCCATTATCCGTACGATGCTATTTTCAGCCATACTTTTTGATTTCTGCCTATGTTCAGCTCTTTATGATGTGAATCCACTTTTTCTGATTGTGAAGTAGTTATGTAATGTTTAGTCTCGATAGTTGGTCTCAGCATACATATGCATACCAGTTTTTGCCAAAATCTCATTTTGTGTTTGTACAGTTTTTTTCTGGTATTTGCTTCAGGTGTGGCAGTCTTCTTGCTTTTTGCTTTATTGTAATATTTTATTTTTGATCTCTAGTCATAGTTTGATTTTATGCTTAGTTTTTTTTTCAGTGTATTTTTGATTGTCACTGGTGGAAGATGCACATTGCACAATGCGGCTATTTTAGTATGCAAAGTGTACTACAAAGTTGTTAAGTTAGAAAATTGCTAGCATTGTGTTGAAGAAACACAGAACTGCTTATATTACAGTACTGTTTCAAAACCTTATGCTGCTTTTTACTGAATAATAAAATTCCAGTAATTTTAATTTGTTTCTCATATGTGTTTAAGTTGCATATATTTACGGGCAAAATGCTGCATTTTGCATGTTTTAGTCTTTTTAGTAGGTTCAAATTTATGCATTTTTGGGCATAGTTAGCTGTGGTGACTGATTGTTCACATAATACAAGCGAGCAGGGAGCATAGTGACCTGTCCGTTTGATCGTTGCCATATTATCGGCATGTGGTCTCCATTTTTGGCCCTTTGGGCCTCATCTCGGTCTGCGGCCTCTGCTAGCTATAAAGATGTTGATGATGCGTCACCATGGTGACGACGTCTATGTGATGTCACAGCCAATCGCAGTCCAAACTGCTACATCCCTCTTTTAAATATATAGATACAGTTTATTTTTCATCAACGCAGCATTTTTACGTGTATGCATCAAATGCACAGTGTATCAAAACATCCATTAAGGCAGCAGTTTTGCACGCTGTATTGTTAGTTTTGCTTCACCATATGGTTGTTGTGCTTCACAACTTTATCTTGCATTTGTCCAAGCAGCGGAGGGTGGCAAAAGTTGCCTGTATTCAGGCAGTTTGGCCAAGTACTAGAATGCGGTATTTGGTTCGGTCATGGCTGTTACTTATGGTAGCCGGTTCTGTAGAAATATGCAAAGAAACAGTGCAGTTATTAATAAGAGGTCAACTTGTATGCTTTTAGGAGCTATTTGTAGGGCTGCAGAACTTATAGTAGCTATGCAGTTTGTATGTATGGCTTTACATGACGTATAGGCATGTACGTTATGTACTTGTGTTGGTGTCTGCTCTTCCGTTAATTGCTGCATAGTGAATGCAGCACTTTACTGTCTGTACAAGACTATGCATATATTGTGGTTGTTTATTAGCAATCATTGGCCTGTTCTGGCTTGGCCAGTTGACTTTTCATGGTGGCCCGGCTATTTTTTGCCAACTTTACGCCAGCTTGACTTTTATTACCATTTCCAAGAGCAGGGGTTCGATGTCTGACCGTTATGGAGTGGCCTGATATTATATGAGACTGTTCAGGTTGGCCTTCGAGTTATCAAGCTCAGATGCACCTTTTTGGGTGAATTTGAATATTTGAAATTTTAAACTCGCTATCTAGCCTTGCATTGACTCTGCATGCTTGTGCTCAAAACTAGTGTCCAACTGTCCATCGTTCACGCGATTACGTGATAGCATCTGCCTGTGCATTGTTTCTTTCAGGCATCTAATTATCACCTTTTTGTTTTTGTTCAGTTTGTTCTTGTTACTATCAAGTGTGCTTTTATGTTTTGCTCAGCAGGTCATGGCAGTTTTTTCCAGTTTGGTTTAACCCGGAGTAAAGCCGGAGAGGTAGGCAAGTCAACGGAAACTGTAAACAGCACTGTTTTTTGACCATTTGTTAAATGACTTGTCGGGATGATGATGATTACTAGTCGTGATAATCATGATAATTATTTAACAATGGAAATTTTAATCCGTCATGACTCTACTAAATATTCACTGCGTGCAGCAGTTTGACATTATATTTGTTCAGCTACATTTGAAGGGTTTGTTATGAGTAGTGTGACAGTTGTTTCTACTGTTGCACTGGTGGACGTGGTGTGGTCATTTGGTTGTATTGGAACGAGTGTGATATTTTCTACTGCAAATACGGCTGAACACTGTCAGTGCAACGGTTGATCTGATCATGTTTGTGTGCGACATTTTGTATGGTTGCACAGTTCCTTACGTATGTTGTGACGGTCTGATATTTTCTGCTGTTGCCCGTGTGGGCCGCCGATATATTCCATGCTACCGCCGTTGGTTGTGTTGGCGCGATTTTAGTCGGGGCACAAATGTCGATACATCGTTGTCATAGCCATAGATTGAGAACTCGGCACTTTTCGCTTTTCTCATTCTTTCTCTTTCTTGCTCCATGGGCTCAGTGCCGTTGGTGTCAATGACATATTTCAGGAAATGTCTCCATTTCGTCCCGTCCATCGCCAGTCTCTGCAGTTTGCCAGTATCCTGGTTGCACCAGTCCAGTAGGTCATCCTTCCATCTTCTTTTCGGTCTTCTTCTTTTGTTTTGCCATCTATTGTGCCAAAAACAACTTGTTTAATCAGCCTGCCATCTTGCATCCGGTATATTTGACCGAAGAAGTTTAGTTTCTTCTCCATCATTTTTTGCACAATGTATGCCTGTTTTATTGTATCTTAATTCATTCATGATTTTTTATTGTCACTTTATGTTCGTGATGTACCATTTTGCAATTTGTAAAAATTCACGAATTTAACCAAATGTTTAAAATTCCTTCAAATTTATGTTCTCTTCTGGCTTTAATTTTGTTCGCAGGTGTATGAGTCAAGGATTAAGCTTTCCGATTTCATGTTATAAACACATCAGATTGAATTTTATTTTTAAAATTCTGTGGCATTTGAAAAGTGTGAAAGTGCGTGAATTTTAAAAAAAAGAATAAAATTTGTAAAATTCGAATTCTCAATCTATGGTCGTCATATGTAGCGTTATGCGACTGTATCAGACATTTGATTCAGTTTGTAGCCCGTGCTATATACATTGCAGTTTGTGCATATCAGCCGTTGATGATTTTATCAACAGTGCTGTTTTTTTCTTTGTCTTCTGCGTCGGGTTGTTCGTTTGTTACTGTGTGTGTTTGTGCGTGTGTGATATGCGTTTCAGTTGAGATTATATTCAGTATTCTCGTCATTTCGGTCATTGAAAACAGTAAGGTTTAACCATTACTTTGAAGTTTTGCGTGGTTTCCGTGCATTCAACTCAACGTACGCAGCGAACGCAAGTAAAGTACGCAGCTGACGTAACAGCCAAACCTCAATGACAGAAGCGGTCGTTGCATCAGCTGAGTTTGTTGCGTTACGTCCGTTGCGTTGCGTTGTCACACTTTTGTCTTTGCTGCACTCGATATATTTTCACCGCTTGTCGTTTTAATTCGACTCATCTAGGCATGTGCAACGAACGTCTGGGTTCGAACATAATTTTGGGAAAAAGGGATTAATTAATATGTTACAAATTTATAAAAAATGTTCGTAACATTTTTGAATAAAAATTATACTGTATTCGTATTATATAAGTTATATGCCTGTCTTTTAGCTGTTTCCGTTATTATGTGTTTGTGTGCATTTTGCCTGAAAAGGCTGTCCCCAAAATGACCTATACTGTGTCGGGCGGGACGTTACTACTCACTCACTCATTTTAGCTGTTTGCGTTTTATTGCTGAATAAAGAAAGGTTAATTGCATAATTATGTTTTTATGATTAAGTGTTTTTTACCTCATACTGGGAACGGGGGTAAAGTTTGAGCCCTCCTTTATTGCAAAAGTTGTGATGTATGCTGCGGGTTCGAATATGTTTGTAATTATCAGATTTGGCTTCATTGTGTAGAACATATAGACAGCAGGGTACGTTTGCGTGTTGACGGACCCTCCGCGCAAGGCTAAACCATTTCGGTATGTAACTAATTTTCGCGTAGACTCAGCCTTTTATCCCTCCAGGGTAGATAAATCGAGTACCAGCCTGTCTTCTGGGGTTAAGACGGGGCGCGTTCACCTGTGTCGGGTGGCATATAACACTGTGCGATCCAATACGGCAGGTGACGCTCCTTCGCTCCGAGATGGGTTCCTCTGGAGACATAATTATGTACACATACATTTTTAATTTTTAGCGTTTTATTTTTTTGGCTTTTTTGCGAGCTATCCATCGAGTGCAGTATAGGTCTATGGCAGTTACGTGGTGCGCCCGTTGTTCTGAATCAGTTGATCGATTGTTTTGACACTCTACCTATGCATAATGAGCGATCTTCGTGTTCGATCAGTGTAGACCTTGAAGTAACTGGCTTGCTACCGTAGATAACTAATTGTTGGTATTTTGTACTATCTCAATAAACCGTTGTTACACCAAACGCTCTGGATTTGGATTACACAGCCTAAGCTAAGAGCTGTTATGTTAAGGCGCGTTTAAAGCGAACAAACTGAAAATAACTGAACTGGTCTCCGAGCGTTTGTCAAATTGCTTCAACTAATTAACGCTCGATACTCGATAGCTAAACGTTACGCTTATTGCCATGTCGACATTTTTTGTTTTGTATCTCGTGTTTTGGTATAGTTAACTTGATATGGGCCTATAATGTAATAATGTAGGCTAATGCTACAGGTCTGCTTGAACCTGAAGTAAGTGATCATGCTTAAATGCGTTATAAAAACGCTTCCGTTCAGTTGAGTTGCTACTTAGCCTAATCTTCTGAACCACGGATTTGCGTAGACTATTCATTAAGTCGCCCACTGGCCAGTTCAGTTTGGCCAGTTCAGTTCACTTGTGTCGCTCTGTACGCGATCTTAGTGAACTGAGTGACTGACTGACTGCCTATAGTTGACTCAAGACACATCGATGAGACCAATGCGTTTTAGACACTGCACCGAACGTGCATCAGTACATGGCGACAATACGGAGGCGAAGCAAAATACTCGTTTTATTCCTAACAACGAATTTTTTGCAACGCTAAAATGAGCTAATTTTTACATCTCTGCGTCTGTGAGCTCGGTGCAAAAGAACGTGCGATATTGCACGGGTACGATTAGCAACACGAAGTCACGAATTACATTACTAGAGCGTTCACTTAGACCCATAGCAGTAGTCGGTATGGCCACAGCACAATACTAACACACGAAGTCAGTGCTTCGTTTGTTCTCTCTCTCTCTCTCTCTCTCGAGAGAGAGAGTCTCGCTTGTAATCGGTTGTGCTGATTAGCTATCGTTAATTTGTTTTTAAGTAAGTAAGTAAGTAAATGATTTATAAAGCGCCAAAGTCTCATAAAGAATCAGGGCGCTTACTAAATATGCTTCACTGAACTTGCTTAGGGCTATACTGTCAATGTAAACGTAAAGCCAGTAGTAAGCGGCCGCAGTTTTTTATAGGCCTAAATGTCCCATTGGAGTTGGGTACATTAGATGGCATAGGCCTTACATAGTCTTAATATCTAACAAGAAAGTGTCTGATCACGTAAAACGTCATCATTTTAGTTGACTCTGATGCAATTTGAAGCGCGCCATACCGCGAAATCACTCAAATAACAGTCCAATAACACACTCGCTTAGCTTCATTACTATTAACTTGTTTAGTTCAGTTTCGTCGCTTCGTACACTCCTTTAGCTGTCCACTATGGCTGCAGATCCAAAAATCCGGTTAGAAATTTTTCCGGAGTTTATCCTGCCATAAAATTATATGGCCTAAATCCAGCACATCCGTAGTTTCATGGTAGTGATGGGACCGTGGATGGGACGAACGCAGTTTAAACTTTTAGGCACTGAGTGTAACCGTAGGCCTATTGTGCTGCGGCCCGCGGGCGAAACAGAACCGGATACGTCAGACGTATAACGGCAACGTACACCGTGTCTCAAAAAAACTAAGCAGATTTGTTTTTGTCAGAACTGCGTCAAATTTTCACCGATTTTGATAATTTTTGGCAGAAAGATGGCAAACGATCCAAATATATGCGAGGTGCACTCATTTTCCACCTCACCTAATTGGCGTCATCACCTTACTGTGTTAAACGCAAATGTTCCAAATTGCTATATAACGCCGAATGTTGTTATCTGCAATAAACTTTTAAAGACTTAATTAGCGCACAATAAACAAAAGGTGCTTTATTTAGCAAAATTATAAGTTCCTATAACACCTGTGTTCAAAATTGTCAGAACTTGTGCTCGACGTGTGCCCCACGTGCACGGACACAAGTGCTCAGACGGCGGCGCCACTGGCTGATCGCGGCATCAATGATCGACTGGTCGAACTGCGCCCACTCGTTGACAAGATGCGTTTTGAGTTCATCGATGTCAGCAATTTTGAAGCAATAAGCTTCCTCCTGCAGAACACTCCAGACGCTGTAGTCGACCGGGTTGAGGTCTGGCAAATTCGGCGGCCACAGCGTTGGAGGTATGAAGTCAGGTGTCTGCTGCTCCAGGAACGTGATGGTGTCGCGTGCTCGATGTGCCGGGGCGCAAATTAGGTGAGGTGGAAAATGACTGCACCTCGAATATATTTGGATCGTTTGCCATCTTTCTGCCAAAAATTATCGAAATCGGTGGAAATTTGACGCAGTTCTGACAAAAACAAATCTGCTTGGTTTTTTTGGGACACGGTGTAGTCAGGGTACTAGACGATTTGTACCATGCCACTAGGAATGAGAATAGGACTGCCGTGACGGGAGTGATACTCTGGGGGCATCGCGACCGTGCTTTCCTGACGCAACTGCCCAGTTTTAATTCCTGGACCCCTGGCAGGCTTCTTCCATGCGCTACAAGCTGTCAATGGCCAGATCTTCTTGTGTGGCCTGGTGTTTCGCTAGGGCCTAACCATTCAGCAGACTGTTGAATGTCTAATGTCTGCATAGCTAGACAGTCCATACATTAATGATAATGACACTTTTGTACCGCATGTGCACAGGTTTATGTTTTAACTTGTATGTCAAATCAATGCACAACAGACGCTTGCGATTGTGATCGAAATTTGGCATTTCATTCGACTTGTGACTGGAATGGAAAATAGGGACTATATATGGC
>Ga0209671_1005807_pt1 | contig 12550 bp, 7 predicted proteins | sample WorMetHERISLAND2_2_FD_187401 | JGI IMG/M metagenome (GOLD analysis project Ga0209671, IMG submission 187401) | Marine gutless worms symbiont microbial communities from Max Planck institute for Marine Microbiology, Germany - Olavius geniculatus... | ecosystem: Host-associated > Annelida >... | reverse complement strand
ATTCACAAGGAGGCGCCACCGTCGCCAACGCCACACGCGCCTATGGCCGATGTGTATTATGGTCCCGATGGGCCGAGTCCAAGTGATATGCGATTTTCAAAACTATAACTACTGAACTGGAAATGCTATAGGCTTTCGCGCGTCTCGTGAGCTTTGCTCAAATTTCTTGTAACATATAACGCCCACCCATTTACAGTCCAAATTACAGCCGTATAGGCCTATTATATCCTTCGACGAGCATGCAGCGGCATTCAGAGGTCATCTCAAGAGCATCGTGAGGTCAGCATCTGACCTTCAACAAGCACATTAACGGTTAACCGCAACGCATCAACTTCGTAAGGAGTGAGTGAGTGAGTAGAGGTATAACGTCCCGCTCAAGACATAGGTCACTTCGGAGTCAGCCTTTCCAGGCAATGCACAAAACTTGGCAGACTCACTATAGCAGAGCTGTAAGAGGCGAAATTTACTCATCAGTACGCGGTCGCTCCGATACGCGATACACTTCGCCAGACTGACCGATCAACGGGACAACATAATTTACAAAATTTAATGTCTTATTCACATCCCTGCAAAAAGTCGCAAATCGTTATATCCCTGCCTCCATGAAACAACCAATGCATCGACCACAACAGGGTGAGACTCCTTTATCATTAATTCCATCAAACCTGTATAGTGTATACGGTAGGCCTACACCAATAGTTCAGTGCACACGTTCTTCTGCCGAAAACAAAAGAAGGCACTATACACGTATTCTGAACTTTAATAAATGCATCCTCAATACGCTGCGCCAAATGCATTTTGGGGCACTTTGACTTTTGAGATATAAAAACTATCTAAAACCCACTCACGCCATATAGCAGCAGAAACGCAGACACATAGGCCCTAGAGTAGACCTGGCAAAATCGTTAAGTCTACGTCACTGCATAATTTTCAAACGCTGTAAATTACTGTGTACATCCGCAAGTTTCGGGGGTTATAGCCAGAAATAGAGACAAAGCGGTGATAGAATGTTGACACGGGATGGCGGCATGTACAGCTGTGGTCACGTGGCGTTATGTTGGTCACGTGACCCGGACTCTTCGCTGGTCGGCGGTGGTTCAATACAGACCACCAGGCACACAGCGTGTAGACGGATATTAACACGTTCGACAACCGAACGCCATTCATCAAACACACTGCAGGGCTAAACTAGGCTGGACTACCTATGCTGCTGCTGCTGCTGATGCTGGCGCCCTGGGGCATCAGTGAATTACGCACCGCGCCGGTGTCCCATTATAGGATCGTCCCCCAGAAAAGTCTCCCCTGCCGACAATTTACCGGCAAAAATCCGTCCTGACCGGGCGGCAATGGGGAGACTTTTTGGGGCCGGCGATATTTTAACAAAAAAGGAGACATGTCAAATCCGTGATTATCTCTCACCGGGCGGATTTTTCATGGCAGAGACATTTCAATGTGACATCGGCGCATCCCTATCACGTCACTGCATGTGCACGCCGCTCCACGCTTTATACCATCACATACGCGCTCAGCTACCGTATGCCAAAACATTGCTACCCTACAGTGTACACCACGCCGCCACAGGTAGGCATAAGTCAGCGGCCCACGAGTCCTGATACTCCTGAAGCTGTTAGGAAGTTACGACAAATAGCTATACGAAGCTTTAGGCTAACGACAGTAACGCGAATGATCTAAATGCCGCCCAATTCGGTGGCGAAGTGGCCAATTGCATCCTTTATACGTAGCCGAATGGAAGCCAGTTATTCAAAAAGTAACCCAAAAGTATCAAGCAAGGCGTCAAAGCCAACTTTTACGGAGCCATCAACTGACAAACCGCAAAAGTAGCCCAACTGGCGATTTTTCGCCTAATCTGGCAACCCTACAGGGCCGACATTCTGATGTGCACTAAGCAGAACAAGTGCAGCACTCTGTATCAATCAAAGTTTTGACAGACATGCTCACAACGATTCTCTTGTTCACCTACAGACAGTCAAACCGTTGAATGCACAGACTTTCGTAATAGCCGTATTGTAACGCTTATAAGCCTATACTGCTTACTCTCCCAATCATCAGCACACATTAGATTCAGATCTCTGATTCCAGTTCAACCGTTCGTTGCAACTTCCAAATCTACCTGTATCACAGTACAGAGAGCATGTACTCAGCATTATGAAGGTCACAAAAAAATCAGCCACAACACGGCTGGAGTGGGTAAAAAATTGCAGAATTAGCACGGCAGATACCAACTGTGACCGGTAGCTATAAGACGGCGCCTCACGTAACAAAGTATTTTACATGTAGTAAGATATAAATTATTTCGCCACAAAATGGCAGTCAAAAGAACTTAACCAAGGTTAACTAAACTTAACTAAACAGTGAACAGAAAAATGTCGCAATGAAAATGTCACAGCAATATTATTTCTAGTTTTACGGCACGATTAAGAGGAGGGATTTTCTGAATGCAATGCGCTCCTCGCTGACTTACTGATGATCCAGTAGGGTTCACGCGATCGACGCAGCGAATGTCTGAGAGACGTGGAGCGAGCAAGTTCACTGAGTCCACAGCTGGTAGTCTTGGACGCTCCTGCAGCCAAGTCCCACCGACTCTCCACTACCGCAGAGACCGGCGCCACGGCTTCACACTTTTCATCCATGTCCACAGCAACGTCGTGCTTTTGCACACTCGTCACGTGTCGTCTCCGGGTGAAAACGCCCACCCGGCGAAAACAGCAGAATCAGGTCACAATACGCGGCGGTGTTTCTACCGCTATGACGTCATTCGCTCTGTAAGCAGACTAGCGGAAAGCGACGACGACGCACGCGTAGACGCCCGTGCGCCCTTCACCTGTCGGTTTCACTGCCAGGCCACTGAGATGAACCATCAGCTATAGCGACCCATTCACTAACCTGACCACCACCTATACGCTTACGAGAGATCCGGGTACGTGGACAGCAGTCGCTGTACGGTCCCTCGGCTAAGCGTCCACTAATGACGTTGATACGTACTCCAAGTCCAAGCACTACGAAACGCTCGTGGATCGTGGATAGTTTCAGTGGCAACTTGACTGGCAGCACAAGGTATCACTACACGGAAATATCACTGCAGTTTTCTCGCTACACGGCGGCAGCTGTCGCCATCTCACCTGACGTACGTTGACAAGACATATATGACGTGAGAACAGCAAAGAGAATTCATTGGCGCACTCGAGCTAAGTCGCAACTCGCAACGTAATAGCCTACTATGTCTATAGCAAAGGTCAACAGCCACTCACAAACGTTGACTACTGGCGTGCGTAAGTTGCTGTAATCGCACGGTGCTCATCCACTGGGGCTTCAGGCTTCAGTCACGTAACGCGCGAGCTTACGAGCGACAACCTTGCTGTGCAAGCTGCAAAGCACGTAGTCTCAACTGCGGTAGTACGTTTAGATCATTAAAAGCGGTTGCGCTTAAGCTCTGGTCGCGTGTTCCGTACACGGCATCGGAGCCAGGCGAGTGGTTAAACACAGCTGCTGATCGCGGGCACTTCAGAGCGCCATAGCAGATCACGCAGAACTGTATATTCGCGCTATACGGTGAAGAGGCTGTGTCTGATATATGCCAGTCACAGTTTCCAGACATTCAGCGCAAATCGCATCACTCGGACTGACGGTCGAAACTCGAAAGGCAGCGTCGGCGCACTGCTAAGTTCTGCAGTGACGCAGCGCGCACTGCACGCACGTCGAGCTGCTACGGACGCTGACGTAATACGCTCTGAATAGAAGCCGCCGCCGGCAAAGGAACAGTAATTACTCGCGGCTAAGCATCAGCCAGCCAGCACGCTCAGTGAGTGGCACACCTTTGTGACTGACCAACGAGTGACGACTGACGCAGATCTTCAGTGTGGCACAGGCCGCCGACGACAGTCAACACAGCGGAGATATTTTAGCAACAAGAACTAAAACAAGAACGACAACGAAAACAAATATCATTCGTTTTTTTCCACCAGAACGTGAAGTCGTGAACCACAAGTTTTGGACTGAAGACGAAAACCATATAACGTGTAAAAATTAAGGCCGGCAGAATGGACGAAAAAAGAGATTCCTGCGACGCAATTAAACAGAACAATTTAACGTTTAAGTTGACATTCGACAGATGCAACACAGTTATCAGTGCAGCTCGCCTGCACTACAGTGACCATTTCGCAAGACCATCAATTTCACACGTCACACGACACAAAAAAACAACTGCATGTCTGCCGACTCACATTTAAAAATGAGAAGTCAAAATATTAAAATGTGTTTCGTCGACCTGAAATTAAACTAAACCTATCAAAAACAGTTTTCCCCTAAAAATCAGACTACATAAAAACTAAAACTAAACTGAAATATATTTCAGAACTAAAATATCTCCCCGGCCGTGCATCGTACGTGGTTATAGCCGCGGCGGTCGGTAGCTGCCCGCGAGACTGGATGGCTGGACTGGTCAGAGCGCGATAGGCGGCGAGGATGCGCTAGCGGGCGGCACACGGATAGATGCCTCGCCTCGCTCACAGGTAATGTGAACAGTTGATGATGCCGACAGGCATATAAAGCAAACTGACGCGGAAGCTATACAAAAGGTTACGTAGGCCCTCTACAAAAGGGCAAGTTGGCCAACTTGCTTGAAACGCTCCACATATCTTCTTTAATCACCTGCCAAGTCTTTTCCGTCCATAGTTCTGTCAATTTCCACCACCACGCATCGATCAAAACAGCATCGTCTATAGGCAGTGGACGTAGCCTGTAGAAATGTCAATTGGGGGCCTCGCCTCATTTCTCCTTCCCTCCCACTTCTTTTCCCTCCTTATCCCAACCTTTCTCCTTTCCTTTCCCTACCCCCTCTTGAAAGTAGAAATCCTAAATTCCAGCTACGGGGTTTGGAAAAGCGCCGTGAGCTACCTCCCCAGTGAGTCCGAGAATCGACTTTGGTGTAATATAACCTTAAAATTTGAGATCCGGTGGCAACAATTTGAATTATGAGTTTCTAATATTCATTTTAGCGTAAAATCGTAGCCGCCCATAATTGTCTACGCTACGGGTACTGTCTTTAAGAAACCTACGTTTAAGACGTCCAAACCAGATTAATCTGTCCCTATTAATCATTACGCTAACTGGATTTAATATCAATAGTCCGCTAATATGCCAAATGTCAAATGTCAAAAGTGAATTTATATAGCACATTCTCACAAAAAAAACCTCTAATGTGCTGAAACCTCTGTGTACTATTTTGTCTGTCCAATGCAATGCATAACATTGCACACAGTATAAATTCACCTGAGTGTCCGTGCGTCCGTGCGTGCGTCCTACATTTCTTAAGCTATCTCCCTTCCACCTTCCCTTTCCCTTCCCCTTTAGCTTCCCTTTTGAAAATTAGCTTCCCCTTCCCTTTACTTTCCATTCCTTTTCCCCTTCCCCTTCCTTTTCCCTTCCACTTTCCTTTTTCTTCACCTTCCTCTTTCCCCTTCCTCTTTCTCTTTCCATTCTTCCGTCTTTCTTTCCGTGTCCAGGTCCGTGCGTCCAATATTTGAGGCGCTATATCTCCGTAACGGTGCCAGATAGACGCATGGTCACCATGGACCACACATAAGAAGTCGACCCCCAAGAGTCGAATAGTCACGTGACTGATGACGTCACGTGACCCAAAAAGGTCAAACTCGTGACGCCATTGTCTCTGAGGCGCTATATCTCCGTAACTGTGCCAGATAGACGCATGGTCACCATGGACCTTTTATAGTAAAGCGCTGGTGACGAATCGAATGGTCTCGTGACTGACAATGTTTATTGTTCAGTTAAAATAATACAGAAAAATGAGAAAGGATCATTGCTGCTGTACAACTTGAAATTAAACTGTTTTTTTTCCACCGGTCTAAACAGCTCACTGATTACATTTATACGGACATATATACTGTAAACTGTCGAAATGCATTGGACAGACTCCGTGTTCATATGAACATTATCTTGTTTCCACAGAAACCCACACACATCCATTCATGATCATACTGATTTCACTTCTATCCGACAAAGCCTATAAGCTTACCTTTTTAGTTCCACTGACCTCTTACTTACTTATACCACAAAAGTCCACATATCGAGTAACTTCCAAAGTTCCAAACTTAACTCCAATCAATTTCCCCAATGTTGCACATCTTAAACTCTTTTTATAAAAACGAAACGAAATTACGTCGTACTTCCCATCAACTGTACTACGCATATGTAATACGTCGCTATACCGTTTCGCTTATGTAACAGAGGCATTAGACACAGTTTTTCCCCGTGAGGTTACATCAGTGCAGAAATGCGATCGAGTGCGTCCCCACTTCATCACAGAATCACCAGCGGACCACCGACAGCGCGTGGTCCGGCAGAACAGGACACCCACTGTGACAGCGTGTCAGCCGCTGATAATGTGACCAGCCTACAGCGACGCCGACGCGACCTCCCAGGCGCTCATCCGCAGCAGTAGCTACTGTATACATTGTGAGTCGAAAAGTAGATCAATGAGTTTTGCTACATTTTATATTCTTCACTCATAAAGAAAATATTTCACTGGCATCCTGTCAGCGCGTTAGAAATTTTTATAAACAGCATCTGCTATATAAAGCTATACGTTTCACTTACTTACTTACTTACTTATTAATTAGGAAAGTCGGCAACGCGTCGCAGTCGCTGACAGATGAATAACAGAAGCGCTGCGTATGAAGTCAGTGCATTTGTGCAATTTATCTTTGTCTTACATTCGCAGAAAGTCAAAGATGACTCCCGCTACACGAACATTCAGAGTGGATGTCATAATTCGTCAAATCACCATTAGCATCATCACCGTAAGTGTTCAAAATGTTTTGGCCAGCACCGGCGAAAGCTAAAAACACTTCCATTGCACACGTTTCATGCGCGGTTGGATATTTAACGATCACTATATTGCAATCTTTTCGGGGACTACGTTAGTGAAAGAATTTTTGAAAATCGTTCAATACATCGGTTAAGTCATGACAAAATCGGTGTGGTCAGTTTCTACATACAGGCTGCAGGTCATGTGTGTCGCATTCTCCCATCAGCTTCTGTAACCGGATGTTACACTCATCAGCAACATCAATGAGCTGTATGGTAATATCATCGGCCACAAACAACAGGACTCATGAAGTATAGGCCTACTGCGACAGACCAAGTTCTTTGGTCACCGATTTTGTATTGCACCGAATGTTCGAACGACATTCCGCCGAAATCGAAAGTGCGCCGAATGCGGAACTTCAACTTGCGCTTTTGGCCAAAGCCGAAAAACTTTCCGAAGTTATGAAATTATTATTATTATTATCATCATCAGCATCATTTATTCACCAAAGATACAAGTATACATAGAAAAACTCATGAGAACACATATCTGCAGGCTCATAACATAACGGCTCATAATGACTGTTTCGACGATAAAAAAGCTTATTCTTATGATACGAATTAATGCCGCCTAAAAACAAAACAAAAAACCACCTTTTTAACGAAGCTTTTCAAACAGTGATCGGCGCCGCTGTATCGATGTTCCATAGGCGAATTCTTGGCGGATATAAAACGAATGTCTAGCGAAAGTGATTTTTCGGCGCCGGAACCGAAATGGAAATGGCAACGGAAACGAAATAAAAATTAGATCGACTTCTAGTTATACCTGGCCAGTGACGGACCTTGTACGAAAGCCATCTATAGAGCTGGAACGTTGACAAGGCGAAGGCTAAATGCAGTGCAAGTGATAGATTTGTAATCCGGTTGCCAGTATCGACACGTGATGACCGCAGGCAGTTACATTGGTCAGTGGACATAAACAGGTCAGCATGCTCACATCAAAGACAACAAACACGGACCACCGCGGTAGAAAATGCATTAAAACTGCGCGCCGCACGCCAACACACAGAAGGTGTTTGTAAATAGCCGCCAGGAGCATCCACTAATGCGTCGTTTTTATTTTAAGGTCAACAAAAGTCAATAGAGGTCACGATTTTTGGCTTAAGTTTATACCGGTTAGCAGTCAAATCGCGCTAAGATTACAAAGACCAAGTTAACTAGAAATTTGGAAAAAAGAGTGACCACTGGCCAGGTTAATAAAAGTCGGTTTTAATACAAAGAAATTATGAATATGAAAAAGCTGCGTCACGAAGCAACAGATTTAGTCAATATAGCCTACGTATACCGTAAAAAGAATTATTTTCTATTCGGCATTTAGGCTTTCATACGTTTTAAATACTTATTTTCTCATCGGTGCTTTCAGCGCACAACGTGCTACTATATCATACCACGGTTCTATTGATCATCAACGAAAGCTATACGGTAATTCACTCTGCAAGCTATCTGCAAGCATGACATCATACATAGGCCCTGGCCACTGTGTCGGACAATGTGGCGCCAGAGACGAATGACAAATTAACTGCATGTGTGCGGTCGAGCCGCAGACTGATGACAAAACAATAGCCGCCAAATTGAATGGAAAAAAAACTATGCCGATAGCTGCCGCTTATGCAATACCATTTAGGACATCAAGCCTATACGCTGATAAACAGCATATACAACATATATAGCTTTATACGTATAATCCACTGCGGAAAGCCACCAGTGTAGACTATGTCTACTTTGTCAATCAAAGTATTTCCGAATTCACAGATAATGATGACAAAATAGATTTTTTTTCTCGGGAACAATAGTCCAGTATTAAACTCTAAAACGGACCGCTTAGATTGTATTTTTGTTCAGATCCTTCGGCCGTCCATGGTCGTATATGGAAATTGTCGGTCTATAGTGTCGACAAACAGTACTATGCGGCCGTTCACAAAACTCTACACATGACGTTTGATCTGTTGAACTCCAGTCAATCCTGCCCCGGGAAACGTTCCCACATATTCAGGTCTTTTTACTACGTCTTTTCGTTCTCGATTTAGAAGCTCGGACGGACGGGCAAGAACCGTAATGCGGCCTGTTAGGACGACTCATAATAAACATGCAAAAACAGCGAAAGATGCAAAACACTGAGAAGTAACACGGTTATAATTTGGCGACGTTAAATGCAATAACGAGCAAAATGGCAGATAAGCTGCAATCAGTAGGCAATTATCAGGTGTCACGTGACAGCACCTGCACACCAGCTGTCAATCATTGAATGAACTCGCATGCGTGGTGCACTCGTAAATGTCGTTACCGACAATTAACGCGCCTACATATCCCGTATATCCGGCTGCGTGTCGGACCTGCACAGGCTCGTTTATCAACAAACGCATCGGCAATTACCACCTAATTAGCAGGACAATTACACCAAATTACCGCCAACGACGAGTGAAAACTGACACTTGACTTCCGACCAACTGCATGTACTGTACAATTTGCGACAGAAATGATGGATAATTTGTAGTAAAATGGCATTTTCTTTATTTGAAGATATTAGATTTGGAATACGGCAAACTAACGATATTTGCCACAGAACGACGACAATATAACATTAAGTTTCACAGTTTCTATAGCCAGCAATCGCGGATATTGTGGCTTTTGGCGTATGGTGGCTTTTCAAGCCCTTTAAACTTCAGGCCTAATGTTTTCAACCCAAAACGGGCACACCGGTTATTCTGGCCTGAGGAAAGTTTGCACTAACTTTGGCTTTCTAGGCATTATGTGTTCGAGCTCAGTTATAGTAGCCACCAAGCCCCAGGCTGTTTCAGCGAGATTTCCGTTTTGCGGTTATGGGAGAATCCAGATGGCTGATTGTAGGATGGGCAATGCCTAGAAGCTGCAGACCTCCCCAGCGTGGCAAGTACTACCTACGCTGCTACATCTAGCGACAGCGCAACGGTGCAACTAGAAACTGCACGCAAACCTCGTTAGAGAGCGGCAGCGGCATTTTGACAGCGGGTGGTCACCTGTCGGTCGGCTTATAACGAACACGGCGATGACGTGGAACGAACCAGATGTACGTTATGAACTAGGCCTCCCTCAAGGAGCCCTGCATTTAGCCTCCCTATAGTACAGCATCTAGCAGGGCCTATACAGGAGTCCATGCATGGTCAGGCATCTGTCCTCGCTGTTGTAATGCCCTGCTCGACGCACTTGTAACGCAACTGAAAGCTACTAATTGCAATCCGCGCATTCTTACATACCATCGGGCAGCGGCCGCCCCAAAGGTGCTCACGGGGTACTGAAAAATTAAAGTCGCTAAACGTGTGAAACTATCTCAGAGCTACGGGGCATCAACTGCCATAGAGGAGCACACAGATCGAGCTATATACCTGCCACCCGTCACAGACAAACGCGCCCCGCCTCAAATTGGCCAGACAGGACCGCACTTTATTTACCTGGACAGAAGGGATGAAGGGCTGCTTAAAGTTGACCTTGGTGGTTGGTTATGTACTGAAATAGTTTACCATTCGGCAGACAGCCATCATTCTATCCTAGATGTAATCGGGCCTGGCGAACAGCGACTGTTGAGTGTGGAAAGCTCGCGCCTTGTAATAATTTGCCACGTTTCGGCGTGCTAGAAATTGTCCATAATATTAGTAAATAAGTACACCCAGTGTTTGAATTGCCGGGGGTTGAGGAATTGAACCCCCCAACTGTTTTCTCAACCCCCTAACACACTGTCAAATTATGTACTGGGGGTGTCAGCTATATATATACATAGGATTTACATCACAATTTTGGTCTGGCTCCAGCCGCTGAAAAGTCCAACCCCCCAGCTAATTTTTCCCAATTCAAACACTGAGTACACCGCGCGATGCATTCGCAGTGAAAACTGCAGGCGTTTGGCTGAAGGCAATAAGGAAACAAAGATTAACGCTACCCTCGGTATCATGTGGCTCGTAAAAGACTATAGACATAATAAATTTTACTCTTCTCAGTCTCACATATACTATAGTTAGGCGAAAGTGACGGACTAAACTGATCTGCAAATGGACCTTGACAGTTCATGCTAGGGCGCCGGTGCCGACAAATAGATGGACCGTCTCGGCGGGAATCTGCAGGTCACGTGACGATGCCAGGATCAATCAATAAGCAGCTATATCCGGTATGCTGTGTCCTGCATCAGGATGGCATGCATAGGCCTACATCACCGCAGCAAGTATGGCGGACAATATTGATCTAGGCCAAAGTAAATAATTTCATAGTGAAGTATTTTAAAAATGACGCACAAAAAATCCGGATTCAAAAGCCGACGACAGATTTTCCCCTAAAGCAGACACTGCAGGCATTCATAGGCCTACCTGCTAGAAAACTGGAGATATCAAAATACGTTCATCAGTCACTTTGTATAAAAACACGCAGACGGAGAACATGAGCTTAATATCACAATCTCTCCCTCTGTGCAGAAATCAAAAGTTTAATTAAACCAAGTAACTGAATACTTGGACTAGTTAAGGGCCTATAGTCATACATTGCTGCTAGCAGTTTTTGCACAGCTCAGACATATAGCAAGACTGCATTAGCAGGCTGCACAACATTAAGCTACAGTGGCTGGAGGAGCAGTGCACTATACTGTAGGTGTAATATAATTTCCTGTGCAAGCATGCTCTGAGTCTAAAAAAACGTTTTTACAAACTGAATCATTCCAGACACAGGCAAAAACGTCAGACGTAGGCTAGGCCTATCTGTGTACATGAAGCCTGGATATGCAGCATGATTTGTGCATGTGGAACAGATAAAGCAAGCCAAACAACTCAGTCTTTCAGACAAGAAACAATCGGAAAAAGTCTCAAATTCATTAGATTTTCGACTCAAAAAATGGCTCTTCGCACATAGAGTAGGCCTAGGACTAGTCTATCGCTTAAACAACTATCAAAACACGGATCCAATCAAATGTATCGAACGCAATGTATGATCACTCATTTTGAATGTCTTAAATATCTCTGCGGAATTTCAAGTTTTACGATCGACTAGGACTTTAACGTCAGATTTCAATAAGGCGACGAGAAAGCGATGGAAAATAAGGGAAAGTACTACAGTGCACAGTGTGCAGGAGTCCTCTTCTTCAGGCTACCTCTCGATGTCGAGAGGTAGCCTGAAGAAGAGGCCCTATACTGTCAAACAGTAGGCCTAGGCTACAGATCCACTACGTGCTGTCGTCTGGCGAACGTCAATACAACGCAGCATCAGAACTGCGCGTTCGGTCTCAGTCCCACAGAGCGGGCTGTCCATAAAAATGATTATGATTGTAGGCCTACTGTGTACGCTATGTTATTGAATGAAGCCGCAGACGTACGAACTCACCTAATTAGTATGGTGCAAACATTTTTGCTATGTAATGCATAATTACCACCTACTGTGTTGGCGCGTTTTTTGCACAAGACGTTTTCCTCACAAAATCAGATGAACAGAAACCAGGCTTGCCGTGGATATAGATATCCATGGATATTATGCTCATGCACCTGCTAATTAAACTGACTACTTATGATCTTTGTCTTTTTATAATATCTTCCTGTCTGTCGTTGTCACTCTTCATTTTCTCGTTTATTTAGGCTAGGTTAGGCAATTGTGTCAAATTAACAATTAGTGATATAAGTACGTCATTATTATGTTG
>Ga0209671_1005805_pt1 | contig 12550 bp, 6 predicted proteins | sample WorMetHERISLAND2_2_FD_187401 | JGI IMG/M metagenome (GOLD analysis project Ga0209671, IMG submission 187401) | Marine gutless worms symbiont microbial communities from Max Planck institute for Marine Microbiology, Germany - Olavius geniculatus... | ecosystem: Host-associated > Annelida >... | reverse complement strand
AGTAGTAGCAGCAGAATGTTGATACCAGTTTGCAGACAACAGCTTGGTGTCTCTGAGTCAAAACTTTGTCAGTGTGAGCAATAAGCAAGAGTAGAAGCCTATTAGTAGTAGCAGTAGCAGTAGCAGGGGTAGTAGCAGTAGCAGTAGCAGCAGTAGTAGCAGTAGCAGCAGCAGCAACAGTAAAAGTAATAGTAGTAGTAGCAGCAGAATGTTGATACCAGTTTGCAGACAACAGCTTGGTGTCTCTGAGTCAAAACTTTGTCAGTGTGAGCAATAAGCAAGAGTAGAAGCCTATTAGTAGTAGCAGTAGCAGTAGCAGTAGCAGGAGTAGTAGCAGTAGCAGTAGCAGCAGTAGCAGGAGTACCAGTAGAGTAGCAGTAGCAGCAGTAGTAGCAGTAGCAGCAGTAGCAACAGTAAAAGTAATAGTAGTAGTAGCAGCAGAATGTTGATACCAGTTTGCAGACAACAGCTTGGTGTCTCTGAGTCAAAACTTTGTCAGTGTGAGCAATAAGCAAGAGTAGAAGCCTATTAGTAGTAGCAGTAGCAGTAGCAGTAGCAGGAGTAGTAGCAGTAGCAGTAGCAGCAGTAGCAGGAGTACCAGTAGAGTAGCAGTAGCAGCAGTAGTAGCAGTAGCAGCAGTAGCAACAGTAAAAGTAATAGTAGTAGTAGCAGCAGAATGTTGATACCAGTTTGCAGACAACAGCTTGGTGTCTCTGAGTCAAAACTTTGTCAGTGTGAGCAATAAGCAAGAGTAGAAGCCTATTAGTAGTAGCAGTAGCAGTAGCAGGAGTAGTAGCAGTAGCAGTAGCAGCAGTAGCAGGAGTACCAGTAGAGTAGCAGTAGCAGCAGTAGTAGCAGTAGCAGCAGTAGCAACAGTAAAAGTAATAGTAGTATTAGCAGCAGAATGTTGATACCAGTTTGCAGACAACAGCTTGGTGTCTCTGAGTCAAAACGTAACAATAGTTGCCGTTGATACCAGTTTGCGGTCAAGAGCCTGGTGTCTCTGGGTGAGGACTTCATCGGTGCGAGCAAGTACTCCGAGCTCCGCACGTAGTCCCGACAACTCAACTTTCTTCTTCTTGTACACTGTGTTCTTTGTACGCAGTTTGTTCACGTACCGCTTGAACTGTACAACCGATCACACAATCACATATCATCCCACTACCAAAATACTGCACAATACAATACGACAAAATATGACTCACACCCGTGTCTTAAAAAATAAACCCTGTTGTATTTTCAATTAACTCAAAACAACAATCCCGGTTCAATATCAACAAATTTTAGTACACAAGAATTGTCATATAGTCAGCACCCGATAGCACTTGTAATTCTGTGGAAAATGTTACGAACAAAGTACCAGCTAAAGTTGCAACGAACTGATGAGCATGAATTAGAAATTCAGAATGTAAAAATTTAGTCTTGATACCATAAAAGTAACATGTCTGACTAGCAATAAAAAAGTCAGGTGTTTGACTTCCGACTGGGTTGCTACAACAGGATTACTAACTAGATGAATGGCTGTAGACAAGGAAACTATCTCAACTAGTGATTGCAATCCTGGGATCCTGGGATTGAATTTACAATCCCAGGATCCAGGATTGAGAAATTTGTAATCCTGGAATCCCATTTCGGAATTAAGCTTACATATTGGTCGTTATTTTTGTATCTACAATAGACTTATTTCATGCATAAAGTGTGTAAGGAAAGTATGTCGAAACGGTATAGAGAGTAACTGTGACTGTCAAAATACAAATTACAGTGCACAGCAAAAAGTAGTACTATAGCATGCATAAAAAATGTTATTCATGAAACTTCTAGAATTGTTACTTTTTTATTTAACGCTGGAAAAAATGTGATTTTAACAAATTTTTGTAAACCCGAAATCCCGGGATTGGGACACCACCAATCCTGGCATTCGGGATTGGTAAAAAACGCCGGAATCCCAGGATTCGGGATCCCGGATTGCAATCCCTAATCTTAACATGTAACCAACCGTCAATGCCAACTCGTCTCAATCCCTCCGGAGTAAGGCCTGCCTGGCTGCAGTTAAGGTGATGTGTATTCACCTGTATCAAGCGGCAGTAACCACGTGAGTGATCCAGCATGCCAAGTGACACTCTCTAGCTTTGAGATGTGTTTCAAATAAAATATTATACAACACACGTTTAACCTTTTCTGTGTACTGATCAGTGGTGTCCTGGGTTAAAAAGTAGCGAGGCAGAAAAATACAATTTTCTGACAGACACTGAAAATTTCCGATAGAATTTCGACAGACAGCTTCCAACAGAAAATATTATAGGTGCTCAAAATTTTCATCTTGCCCCTAAAATGTCCCAAAATAAAAATTTTAGCCCCAAATTTTGCATTTATGGATCAAAATTTCTGGACCAAAAATTTTTCTGACTATTTCCGACAACCAAAAATTCAGCATGGCAGCTGAGGCTGTGCCTTCCCCCCTTCCTGGCCACAACATAACTGGTACTGACAGATGCAATATACCTCATCTCCTTTGAGGACCTCATCGCCGGAGCCAGTCTGCTGGAGCTGACTTCGTTTCTCCTCGCATTCGGCCTCGGTGTGCATCAATTCCTCACGCACCTGCTGAAGCTTCTCCATCGCTGCTTTCCTCTTGTGACTCACGATCGCCGACTAACACAATACACAGCACACAATCAATTTACACAGTGCAGAGGCATGGATAGTTTCTAATGCGCTGTAGCATCGAGATTAGTAAAAAGCAGAAAAATTCAAATAAAGTGTTAAAGTGTCAACAGAGAGAGTCAAAATTCTCGGATAGTCTAGCATTGGCACCAAGGCCAAAGGCTAAAAAAAGTGAGCATCATAGGCTGAACATTTCACTGTCAAAACAGGCAACTGGTTAGTGCTCAGTGACCAGAGATGATACCCCTATTGTCTGTTTGTCTGTGAACAGCCAGAACACACAGCTCACTCAGGCACACTGGCACCAATCCGTTTAGACAGACTGTCACTGCAATATGGAACTGACTAACAAATCGAGAAATGCACGGTTTGATTTACGGCTCGTTGCCAGTGCTACAGAACCATGGCCTTTAGCTAATGAAGAATTACTATGCTTGATAGCAGAAATATGCGCGAATCATGATTGCCGACCGACAAGTCAACATAAAAATGTCCTCATCCATTGAGAGGTGACACAAAGAAATGAAAAGCAGCAGCTAGTCAAATACAACAGTAGTAGTCTACCTGTTGTCTGAAAAGTGACAGTTTGTCATCTGAAGAGTCGGCCATCATTCTCTTCTCAAACAGTTGATTGATTTCCGCATTCACTCGGCGAATCTGCAAACCATTCAAATGACAATCAATGACAATTCAACAGTTCGACGACCAATGCCAAGCTGCTAATTAATTCCACCACCACAGAATGAGCCTATGTTGCTGTGAGTTTGTCTGTTGTTTGGCGGCCAGATAACTCAAACCATTATAAACAGATTTTAATGATATTTTGTTAAGGTGTCATCATATCGCCTCTGCATCCACATCTTTAAGACACTACTTTGACAACTTTAATATATTACATTACAACACTCCTAAATTACCAGTTCCTTCAACAGTGGCCTTGTAATAAAAAATGTCATAACAAAACTAATACTTATTTAAATTTCTCTTAAAGCTATCAACAGATTACATATAACTCTCTGTACATAATCAGGTAAGCAATTCCACAAACCAACGTTTCACTCAGTAAGGAATATTTTTGTGGATTATATTTAACACTATTCTTGAATCTTGATCAATTTGTAAGAGTGTCCTCTAATTGGTTGTAACAAGTGAGTGGTTTCTGGGTCATGGCCCAAAGAAAAACTAATGATGATGATGATGATGAAGGACGAATTAACTTTAGCATGGCATTAAGTCCTAAGACTACAAGGACACATAACAATAAGCCTAAACAGTGAAGTCACATAATAGTAGTCAATGTGCAATGAGACGTTGTTAGTCATGACTGTAAGACCAGGCAAAAAGTTCGGTTTTCAGTCTGCTGCGGAAAACTTGCAACGACGGAGACGACCGGACTGACTCCGGCAAACTGTTCCAGACCGATGCAGCAGTAAGCAAAACAAAGTGAAAATCTGCAGTATAGGAATGTATTTTTATGAAATTTTATGCAAGGGCGGAAAGCTGCCCAAGAAGCAAAATCCGGTTCAAGATCAAAATTGATGGTTCGTTAATCCTGACCCAGATCGCATCCAACCAAACACCAAATCCAACTCAGCTTTCCGTGCCTCCACGGTGAGTAAATTGAGTAGCAGCTTGACTGGCTGGGTTAAGATGAGGTGCATTCACCTGCATCAGGTGTTGCGTGATTCCATATGGCAGACGATGTTCCATAGCTCTGAAATGATTTCCTACAAAAAGCTATACACATATATAACCTTTTTCAACAGTAATCAAGATTACAGATTATGCATTCTAAACAAAACAAAAGGTTCCAGATGCAGGTATAAGATTATCGCTCAAGATGAATTATGAAACACGAGCAGAACCTCCTGAAGAATAACATCCAGATCCGACTGTCCCATCGCCGGCTCCATGACAATCTTCTGAACGTTCTGAATCACTTTCTTCACCGCTGCTATCTCCTTTGGATGCATCTCACCAACCATCAGTTTGTTGGTCTTTGCCTCTTCTTCCAGATTCTGAATCAGCCCTACAATCACATTTCACCAATCATGCAACACACGCTAAGTATTCTAGCATCACCTGTGTCATGATTATAACTAAAAAACTGTTGACAATTGACTCTGCAACAATACAAAATGTACTTCATGATTTGACAAAAGAAAAGCAAAAAACTCTACATACTGCAAAGTCTGCAACAAATAAGCTACACAAATTCATTCATCAAATTTGAATCTTTTTGAGATACATTGTTGACGTTTCATTGGCTGCCTTGATCATTTGGCAGCTCTGCTTTCCTTGGGAGTAAGCTTTCCCAGATCTATAACAATTTGTTCACAGCAGCGACATCTAGCGGTAAAGAAAACTTGCTCTTCCAAGAAAGGCACTGTTTCAACCAATAAGTTTATTCAAAGACGTGCACTTGAGCCATGAGGTGAAAAAAACAACTGTCATGGCTAACATGAGTATAACTGTACAAATACGATAAATTGTCATTACTAGTAGAACTTTGCTAAAGAATACCCAGAACATTGATAACCTTGCGGTGTAAGTCCACTAGCTGCCTGCTGAGCATCTTTGATCTGCTGCTGCATTCGCTGAATTCTGTTTTCATACTGCATAATCTACTCTCACAAAACACCACTCACTCCTAGACAATGGATTACCTGATTTCCGTATTCAAAAATAACAGAAAAACAGTCACAGAACAATCACGAACAACAAGTAGTTCAATAACTTCAAGAAACACTCAAATAAAACTAGACCCGACATGGAGTTTTGTATGCCTACAGCTGCCTGTAATCTTAACTTGACCTTTTGGCCCCAAAACCAAAACAGTTCATCACAAAATGCATTACTAATGCATATTGCATAAGCGTGGTAAAAATCCATCAATGCATTTTAAAGATATCGCAAAAACATACTCAAAATTAATAGCTGCATTTTTGGGTCTAACACGTTAGGCAGGCCCACAGATAAGTATATTATAAATATGCTAATTTCGTTCTAATAACGTTAATGACGTTCTAATTTCAATTTCAATACAACAAAACAAAACTGCTTTGAAGTTTTCATTTGCTGTGCCATCAGCAGAAAAAAAAACATTTTTGCTAACAGCTACTGCACTCAGACCATGGTAGCCTTGGACACGAAATTAGCGTATTTATAATATACTTAAGTATGAATTAACCAAAACCGTTAGGTCATCATAAACGCAACTAACATTGACCTAAACTTGACCTTTGACCTATTGATGCCAAAACTTAAGTGGTTCACCTGTGTCCTACAATGCACTATTGACATCAAAAACTGTAAGCACATGCATAAATGGACAACATAAAAGCATTATGGTAATTTCTGTTGATGAAAACAAAAATTGCCAAATTCCTTAACAAAAAACGAAGAAAGACATCAAAATAAAAAACACACTAATAAGCATAGTGCCTCTGACACTGCTTCACGATGCTGGAGGCACAACAAAACTATCAAAAGCCGACAAAGAAAGAGTTTTTTAAACAAAGCTCTGTATGACTGACTAAGTTGCGCTGCTCTTGTTTCTGCTTCTGTATTTGTTCCTCACGATCTCGCTCCATCCTCAGATTCCGAGCAACTGCTAACATCGGAGCACTGTTAGGTGCAGCCTCAACCTGTCAATAACAAGCAACGCCTTGCAGTGACAGGCTATGCGACCAGCAAACACAAGAGATAAAAAATATATGCGTCATTTTCCAAAAATTTTCAATGTCTGGTTACTCAGTCCTTTCACCTTTTAAACTAAAAGTTGGTACACCAGTTACTCCTAACTTCCTACTCTGGAAATGCTCGTAACTTCACTTTTTTTGCTATGGAGTCTGTCTGTGAGTTAAAAGCACATATGGAATGGATAGACATATTCCAGACAATAGGCCGAGAGACAGATAAAGAAAGAGCTCCATAGCCTGAACATTTCATCATCGAAACAATGATCAGAGATAATACTTAAATTGTTTTGTCTCTTGTCATAAAAACGCAACAGATATCTACCTTGCGTTTGAGTCGATCGACTCTCTTGATGAGTTGATCTTTTTCGTCCTCCATGGAGTTGATGTCCTTCCTGATGTCTGCGGTGTTGAAGCTGCTTGCTTTCAGTGTCGTGAGCTGTTTGTGACTCTCTTTGAATGACTGCAGCAGCTGCTCATACTGTGCTCACATGTGCGCACATCAACACCAGCATTGAGACACCCAAGAAGATACCAGTGAAAAATGCTGTCATCATTAACGATAAAAAAACAGCAGACATTTTATCCTACTATATATTTGACCAAATTCAGTAGTGCGTTCCCACTAGTGTGTTCCCACCTGAAATAAAAAGTATGCAGTTTGCACTACACGAAACCAGTGTCACCAGTCCAAGAAAATGAAGACAGTAAATAAATAACTTGCGAGATTTTTATATAACTTTATGTACCACGTCTCGGTGCCTTTCGCTTGAATGTCGAACGTTCAACCTATCATGGGCGAGGCCGCACTGCAGTACATGTTCAAAGTTCTCACAGAGACAGACAGATGCATGCACCTGTTCATAGAGCTCGGAAATTTGTGAGTCCACCATGAAGTCCTGTGGAATGTCCACTTTCACCAGATAACGAGCAAGATACGCTCGTTCCTTCAGCTCGGACATGTGTCGCAGCAGCCATTCCAGCACCGGATAGATCACTGGCTTATCGCCCTGTACGATGCCTCGCCGAAAGTCATCCCTAAACCACATCACTCAGTCACTCACATCTGAATATAATCACCTTAAAGTCATTAACTGCAGAAATTTAAGCATTTTATCCTGTTGGACTGCTGCACGTTAATGGTATGTATTTCCACCTCAACATACCCATAGCTACTGCCTAGTGTATAAGTTGAAAACAATGTTGGCTCAGTGTCGACATACTCTGTGGTCGTCCTTCTGACCTTCCACCCTTTAAGTTGACTGCGACACCGATTAATCCTGCCCTGGGTAAAGTCCACAACAACTTTGGTTATTCAACATCGTTTAGTTTTTTAGTTAACAGCAAGTATGTAAGGAACAGTCCCAAACAGATGGATGGAGAGACTAGCATATGGGTGAGTAAGACCCACAATGTGATTTACGCATTAGGATAGCCAAGAAAAAAGCATAACACAGACACAGAATACGTTGCTATCAGTGATAAGGACCCTTTCTAAAAAAAATGGCAAAATTAACAAAAAAAAATCTGCAAAAAAACTTAAGCACAACCTTGTAGTATCTGGTGGAAGTCGGTGTTTCAGAATGGACAGCGTGTAAAGAATGCGTTTTGCAGTTTCATCAGCCGCCTCTTCACGTATATCAATTTTATGCTGCAAAAGTTCACACAATTTCACAAAATGTAATTCAACCAAAGCAATTAGTGATAACATGTATGTGGTGTCATCATTGTTCCAAGACCATCTATTCATCTCAACGCCAAAAATTGTGGTCTCAAGTCTCAAAAAAGCTTGGTCACTGTTGTCACTGTGACAGAGCTCATTATAGTTCTGTGCCCATTCTTGGCCCACACAACATCCTCTAGCTCTGATAAGAAGGAAGCTAATCACAGCACTGCATAGCTGACTGTATCAGCAGTGTTGTGGGTTTTAAAAAGTTGCCAAGAGGAAAGAGAGAAAGAAAAGAAGAGCAAATTTATGATGGGAGATTACAGGAGCTCAAAATTTCAATTAAAAATGCCCATAAATTCCACCAACACAAAGACTTCCAGACCCAATTTTGGTATTTTTGAAAAAAATTTTTCAAACACAGAAATTTTCCAACACTGCCTAAAATACTAGAGGACATATTGGGGCAAATGCCCACCACCCCTCCCCAACCCCCACCTGCACCACAATGCCACTGTGCATTATTTACAACATATTTACAAAACAAAACAAAACACAACACTCCATAATATCACACACAACATGAAAGCTGATAGATTGAACAAAGTGAGTGCCACTGGCAGTTTTAGGGGGGCATGGCCCATGGCAAGCATGGTAGCACCAGCCTATGACAGGGGTCTGGGGCACAGCCCCCAGTGAGGTCCAATGGCAGAGCCCCTGGTGGGGGTGCAGCGAAGCAAAGCCCCCGTAAAGCCGAAGCACTTTTGGCCTTTGGACATTCAATGAAGCTGCAAATTTGCCCATTTTTCTCAAATTTGGTAATGCAAAGAAATAAGATACTTGTGTTATCTAAATTTTGCAAAAAATCATGAGTGGAAACGAAACTGGAGGGGGGCTGGAGAAAAACTGGCGGAACCTGTGCCCCCCCGGCCCGGGCCTAAAACCGCCACTTGTGACTGCAGTGAGTGTCAAAGTATAAGTGTTACCTTTGGATCAACTGCAGCAAGCACATCAGTGAGCACTTGTAGCAGCGACAGCGGATCCAACGAGTCGAATGCTATCAAGTTATAGCTGCGATTGAAAGGCTCACGGTTCAGCTCCGCAACGATAAACTTCAGCTGCTCACTCATCCTACAAATACATCACAATACCAGTGAACACACAAGTTCATAAGTCTTCAAGTATTTACAGGGCTCTAAGTAATTCTGAAAAATGTAAATAACCTAAAAAAAGGTAAGTAACACAATATTTTGTCTATAGATAGTATCTGCAGTCCTACACACTCTCCATATGAGATGTGTGGACACGAATGCATCTGCAGACACAATCGCGAATGCAATTTTTTTACATCTTTGCAAACACAGACTTTCCTTCACACATGAAAACAAATTCCTGTACTACAACGTTTTCGCTCTCTAGTAACAATAACGTTTGAAACTTTCGTTTGCATTTGCAGATTTTTGCACATGCCACAAAGATTAAGGCTGGCCCTGGGGCCCAATTAATTTTCAACATTACCATTGTTGCTGGCAGATGCGGACACATCACGATGCTTGATGGCTTAGTTTTGCGAACGTGGACACGGATGCCACCCTGTGGATGCAAATGTGAACCCAAAATACCAGGATCCAGACGTCTCTGATGCTGATCATCTCACTAACTATGATCAATCTTAATCTTAACGTCGCAATCTTCAGACACCCTTGAGCCACGTTTAAATGTCTCGGTCTTGTCTCAATCTTGAGTAAATGGAAGTACTGGATTCGAACTCTAGCATGGTCTTAGTCTTGTCTCAGCCTGAAAATCAAACGAATCGGTTTTGCCTTGGTCTTGGATCTTTTGGTCTCGTTTATCTTTAACCAACTATGACACTAATCCAATCATAACAATGAGCCTGACCTCAACCCCAGCTCTAACCTAATTCTGTTGATTTCCATGCTGGTGCATTGATCGGTCTTCTGCTTCTGTTGGAATACGCTACAGGACCAATACTGGTGTTGATGCTAAGTTAACCATGTCATATTCCATCAGTGCACAATACCGTCAAATCCTGCGCCCAAAGAAGAAGTTTAGTATATTTGCTTATACTACAAATCCTCTTGTGTGTGTTGTAAGCCTACACTAAACGAGAAGGCAACTGCGCTTGCGTTCGTCCAAGATTCGCTCGAGCATATGCCTACACTGAATTACTTGCCTGGCAAACTAATTCTTGCTCTCGGATCTGTTTCTTCTTTTTTCCTTGACAGATTCCTATTAATATCAAGTTAAATATTTCAGGATTATTATTCTATTATTCAGAAAGAAATATAGTATATACACGAAAAAAAAACTCCAAAACAGTTACGTCTGCAATGGAATTAGGTCAGCTTGCAGCCTCGAATTTTCAGTCAAGAAATAAGACTTTCTGATTAAAACACGTGATCGTTGTAGTTCCATTTTGCTAAAAGCCAATATGATAATAAATTCTCAATAATATGTGGTATAAAATTACTCCTAACTGTGCGAGAATTGTGTAAAGTAGTTAAAGTAGTTAGACCCCACTTTGACCTAGTTTGTAACCATGGCTACCGTATATACAAGTTGTGTCGTGAAATGGTTACCTCATTATAAATTAACCCCCTCTGATAACTGATTCACAGAGTACAGTTAACGAAAACGCCAATGATAATAAAACTAGGTATTTAATAAAATATCGTGTTTAACTGTAGCCAATACTCTGATCGTAAGAATAGGCCTATAATAGGACCAATATTGATCCAGTAGGCCCACGGCAACTGTTTCAGCTATCGTAAATAATATGCCCGTCTATGGTTGCGTCTGTCTGTCCGTTTGTCCGTCTGTAACTCTGTAATTCTGCGCAGAAAGTTTGGTCTCATAGGCTATTCGGTCGCAGTCCAGTCAGTAGGCCTAGGCCCAGGTAGAGCTGATGCCAGGCCGAGTCCAGCGCTCTGAAATGAGACTGTTCACTCAGCACTCCGGCGTTCAACATCACTCTACCCACTGACGTCAGCATTACGTGTGCCAGTGACACGTGACTCAGTGACGTCAGCAATATGTGCGCTGCCAGGCTGTCGATCAGATTCTTTGACGTCACCGCCCCATGTCGTGACGCCACTGCACAAACATATTAAGCGACCACGTCACAGACATCACAAGAAAAGCCCAGCTAACGCAAAGACAAACGCGCGACAGCGATGCATGTGTGAAGGCCCGGTGCAAACGAAATCTAGGCCTAAGTTCACAACGGTGTTTTAGACTCGATGGCGAATGACGCCTAGCGCCATATCCAGTGCATGAATTTCAGTATAGCGCACCACGTCCAATGCATGAATTCCAATATTGGCTGACATTGGGTACGAAGGGGGCCGAAGGCCAGATGGCGCCACCGTCTCGCGCGGATGCGCCGTTTGAGTGGCTGAATGCGAGCATTTTGAAGACGGTATTCAAGTTTCACGCCCCCGTAGGGAGAATTCCTTGAACGCAGGGCGGCAGGGGGGCGAAATTTAAACAAGTGAAAACTACGTTTAATGCTAAAAGTTTCATACGCAAGCTGTCCCGGTCTATCTCTAGCGATTTCGGCGCAATTCGCTATTGAAATGGGTCTTTGAGGCCAAAATCACCGAAAAATCCATAAAAACCTTATTTCGGCGTTCAAGGTCATCCAAGGTCATTGAATTCGGTGGCAATCGAGAGGCAGTGTACCTTCTTATTGGTGATTAATAATAACCAGGCCCTATCTCGCACCGTTATTGAGATACAACGACTTATTGGCTAAAAATCACAAATTTTTCCCACACCCTCTCATTTAGCGCCTTTGTTCAGGGTGACCCCGTTGGAATTTGTGGAAAAGCTTTACGGTTCCTGAAACTAGAGTTTTTCTGGGCAGCCGACGGTGAAGATTTGGTGATCCTAGCTTGCACCGTTTTTGACTGATCCACCCGTGTGACGGATAGACAGACAAACAGACGAACAGACGGATAGAATTGCAATGGCTAAGACGCGCTATAACAGTACCTGCTGTCGCACGTAAAAATTACAAGAACTTTCGTTCTTTTTGTATGCACAATAATATAGGCGTTGCGGAATGCATATTTAAAAGCAGCAGTCCATCCTAGTAGCCTATGCCGCAATTTACGGGTGTTTTGTCTCATGCGGTAATCAGTCAATCACTATCCTAGCGACCATCCATGGCAAACTTCAACAGATGTAACTGCAGGCTTTGTGATGGCACGCATGGCACTTTAAAACATAGATGTCAAAAACATTGATTTGCAAATAAAAACATAAAAAGCATGTTTTTTAACTTTTATAAAAATAAACATTATAAAACATACATAAAACACTAAACTGCAGATGTTTCTAATCGCTACTTTTTTAGCCATTATACACGCAAAGAATATCTAACTCGGATAATTAAAAACAAAAACCTACCATTTGTAAAGACTAGCTAAAACCGGAATGTAGGCCTACAGCTGAACGCAATTTGCCTATGAGAAATAAATCATATTTGTAATTTTGTATG
>Ga0209671_1005804_pt1 | contig 12552 bp, 8 predicted proteins | sample WorMetHERISLAND2_2_FD_187401 | JGI IMG/M metagenome (GOLD analysis project Ga0209671, IMG submission 187401) | Marine gutless worms symbiont microbial communities from Max Planck institute for Marine Microbiology, Germany - Olavius geniculatus... | ecosystem: Host-associated > Annelida >... | reverse complement strand
TCGTATACTGGCTTTCGATTGGCGCTGAATTCAGTGACCTTGGATGACCTTGAACGCCAAAATAGGGGTTTTTACGGATTTTTTTCGCGATATGAGGCTGCGCAAGTCTTTATCATTCACAAGGAGACGCCACCGTCGCCAACGCCACACGCGCCTACGGCCGATGTGTATTATGGTCCTGATGGGCTGAGTCCAAGTGATATGCAATTTTCGAAACTATAACTACTGAACTGGAAATGCTATAGGCTTTCACGCATCTCGTGAGCTTTGCTCAAATTTCTTGTTCAACATATTGCCTGAGTTTGCTCAAACATTTGTCCTGTCTGTCAACAAGTTTCTGAATGCCCAATGCAAAATATGATGCAGGCTGCTATCCATGCCACTGAAAACGACTGATTGCACATCAGTATCTGATGCAATTTTCTGCCCACCTAGCATTTTCTTACACCAAGCATTTACTGTTCACTTCGTAGAACAGTTGTTGCCATATAGTGATGCATCTTATGATTGAATCTGATTTGTTTGCTGTTTATCATGGAAGGATTTCATTGTCAATGTCGCCTTATTTAATGTTTATAAATGACGTCACAGTGATGTCATCGTAATAAAACTCACAACTGCTACTCAGAATTAAATTCCCTACAAAAATATATTTTGAATTTTTAAGATATGGAAAACTAAAAAAATGACGCTGTTTTATAACTTATATATCAAATTACTCTTGAACTTCGAGGACAAACTATCTGGTAGATAAAAAATAAAACAAACAAACAGTTTTTCAGGTGGCTACGTCTGATATGATGTTCTGAATAAAGAGCCATATTTTGACATCTTTACACCTTTACACCCACACATGTACACAAACATCGGTAATCATGATAATTAGCAAAGTGATGTAATCACACAACGTTAGTCTCAGTCAACAAACATTACTTTCTCTGCTGTATCTGTGGAATTCATCAGCAGAAAAAATGAACTTAAAGCAGATAAAGCAAGAAAAGAGATGATAGCAATCAGATAAATGCATTGTTAATGCAATGACTTGACAGATCCTACGCACAACTTTAGTACTTAGATGACTGACCATTGGCAGTTGAATAAACCGTATTGGCATGTAAGTAAACACACAGGTCAACTCAACCTAGCCATAATAACACAGACCTACTGTGTGATGCACTAGCCCTGTATTTGTTGTTTTTGTTTAACACGCATGCTCTGCAGTTATTCCACGTTAGGGCAGTCCCCAAATGCAAACTTTTGTCGCTGCCACGGCACTACATATTACAGACCAAAAAAGTATGAGCAGAATGTGGCATAGAGTACAAGTAATTTGAGCAAAGCTCATGAGACGCGCGACAACCTTAGCAGTTATTATTCGCAGGTTGTCTTGATTTAACTCTATCCATTTTGACGCAATTCACTCTTGAAATCTACGCCACAGCCACAAATTGGAAAAAAACACTAAAACCCCTATTTTTGAAATTCAAGGTCATTCAAGGTCATCGATGTTTATACCAATAAAAAGCTTGTCACTATATATTGCTTGTTATGATAAGCAGCATGTCTCTGCCGATCTGCAACCGTTTTCAAGCTACACGAGCCAATAGCGGTAAAATAACTACTTGTAGATTCTTAAAAATGTATGTTCTATGCTAAAAAATGTCATGTGCAAAATGTCCAGGTCTATCTCCAGCCATTTCGGCGCAATTCACTCTTAAAATGTGTGCCACAGCCAAAAATCGCAGAAAAATTCACTAAAAACCCCTATTTTGAGGGTTCAAGGTCATTCAAGGTCATCGACGTTGACAACAATAAAAAGTTTGTTATTAGTGCTTGTTATGATAAGCAGCATGTCTGTGCCTATCTGCAACTGTGTTCACGCTACACGTGATAATTGCGGTAAAATAACCACTTTTTAGGGGGTAGCTGTCTTTGACGCCCGCCTGCACCGGCCTCCTTGAACCTAGGGGGTCAGGACTTGAACTGCTAAAATCTACATTGAATGCTGAGAATTTCGTATGCAGGTTGTCTTGGTCTATCTCCAGCCGTTTAGTCGCAATTCAGTGTTGAAATGTGCGCTGCATCCAAAAATTGTGAAAAATTCACTAAAAACCTCTCTTTGAGGGGTTCAAGGTCGTTCAAGGTCATCGATGTTCATGAATCCAAAAAGCCTGTCACCAGCGCTTGTTATGATAAGCCGCATGTATATACCTATCTGCAACCGTTTTCACATTATTCGAGCCAATAACGGCAAAATGACGTCTTTTTTAGGGGGGTACCCCTCTTCGACGCACTCGTTCAAGGGGAACCCCTGCACCCAGTGGCACGAAATTTTGTCACGATAAACTAGAGACCTTGGGACAGCCAACAGTGAAGATTTCGTGATCCTAGCCTGCACCGTTTTGATACAGATCACGAGTGTGACAGACAGACAGACGGACGGACGGACAGACAGACAGACAGACGCCCAGACGATGGCTAAGACGCGCGAAGCATTCTGCTGTCGCGTGTAAAAACACAAACCAAAAACCTGCATATACAAAAACTGAAAAAAATAAGCTAAAAATAATGCAAATATATCCAATATCATAAATTAAGAAAAAGAAAATGACTTACCCGACACATCTGCTAGGCATTTTGTTGACAGTCTCCACCATTGGAATGTCAGTGGTTGGCACGGCAACGGCATCACCATTACAGGGACCAGACGAAGCTTTCCTCAGCAAGCTGTCACGAGCGACTTTCAGGCCCTCATACAGAGCAGCCACAATGAAGATCAACACGCACGATGCAAACATCTCTACAGTATACACACACAGATCATATGAATCAAATGATACTTCAGTAAAGCAATAACTGACAGAATGCAATAGAACAAACACAACGTGTAAAAATATAGTCAATAACTTCCATAAAAGAACATACATATGATAAAACTACTATCAGTAAGATGGGACATCCAGTGTGGAAATAGCAATATTTTCACTACATCCAAATTCCAAATTTCCCGTGACCTTCCACCCAAGTGAGAAGCGTCTACGGATAGCTAGATTGACTGAGAAAATCACTGTAAAACCACAAAAATCACTGAAAATCCAAGCAAACTATAACATGTTAGCAGCATGAATTACTTACGCCACGGTCCGGTTGTCTGCCAACCAGCTAAAAGAATCGTTGCATTGCTGCTGAAGTGAAAGTACATCTGCAAAGACAACAAGGCTATGAAGCATCTCAGCTAACATCACTACTTGTGTAGTCACAAGCACCAATGTTACTTACTGACACACAGTTCCTAACAAACTCCATTCAAGCACAATGTCAGTAAACCTGGCAATGTATTCCAGGCTACAGAACCTCAGTTGCATTTATGCTGCAACTGCACACTACATCACTGCCGCAAAACTCAGCCAAATAGATCAAAATGTTTGTAAAAATGTTTAACTGTCTGCAAATTCTGGTGCTGGCTATACTACTGCACTTTGGGGCACCACGTTTACACAGATTCCATACAAATGACCACCACACCAGCACGTTTTTGAAAATCTGTGCAATTAAAAGGCCAAGTCGCATAAAAAAACAATTTTAGATAAATAAGTGTAGAATGTAATGCTAATTAATAATACACTGATCAACTGAAATAAAAACATCGCTTTACATAATTATTAATAAACAATAATGTTGTGCAAACAGAATGATGATGTCACCTACTACACTTTGTTTGCAGCATGTATTGCAGTGTGCCAGAAAGTTTCACACCATGAGCGTCAATGCAGCGAGTGCTCAGAGAGGGGAACTCGCTTGCATTTCGAAAGCAAAAGTCGGAATCTGTCAGGGACTGGGGCAATGCAAAGAGCATACAGCCAGCCTGCTTAAGGTATGAAAGCGATATCTCGAAATGCAAGCGAAGTCTCTTCGCCCGGTACCACACTCCATTGACGCTGCTACCGTCAAATTCTCTCGAACGCTATGCTGACGCTAGAACTGCAAGTGACATCATAGTTTTGTCACAATTGTCCACTTTAAAACATAATTTTTACCGTACAAAAATAATACTAGCAACAGGAATATTAATCCTTTCGGGACGTGCTACGTGAGCGCCACGCACTTTCTAACTGCTCTCACGGCCATCCTAAGTGGGTCACACATAGTACTACAATAGCTGGTAAATAGCACGGTGTGGCTGGAAGATAAGTGCGGTGGCAGGCCCTTGGGTTAGGAAGTTACTTCATAAGTATTCACCAGAGGTGCATCTAGCAACTTAGCGGCTACGAGATTTTGGCTCCGATACACTGCAAGCCACTACAAGACAACAATCTACGTTAGCGGCTAGCGCAGACGAATGTGACGTCAATTTGTCCACTAAAGATGTCTGTTGCTGCTTGTAATAAGCGAGTTTCCCCAAGTAAAAATAGTAATTAAGAAAACGATTTTGCATTAATGTTGTTTTATACTGTTCGGTGGCACATTTAGATCAGTGATTTTTCAACTTTCATCTAAAAACTGATACGTTCAGAAGCCTGGATGTTGGATGTAACGTAGCGCAAAATTTTTATGCTACAATGTGCTCGTAGCGGCTTGCCATAGCTGAGTGTCCAGTAGCTTAGCAGCTGCAAGCCGCTCATAGCCCCTAAATTACTGGATGCGCCTCAGGTATCGCCACCATTTTTGTGTTTATTTTAGTGGAGGTTGGGCAGGCAGCAGCTGGCTTTCTAATATGCATACACAGTGCACTCAGCCCATGAACACAGCAGTAACGATGGGAGCGATGGGACAAAATAATTACAAAATTACAAATAGTAGCAGAATTCCTACTAAAACGACTGTTTAGCATAGGAGATGTAAAATGTTTAGAAATAGTGACTCTCGAGTTCAACCTGCCTCTACAGAGTTCAGGTATCTGGACACATGGCTTTCCAACTGAGACAGAAACTGCTGACAAAAATGAAAATGCTGCTCAATGCATATACCTGTCTGCCACTATTACTCGCTGCTACTATTATTATCACTAAATACTAGCCAACTACTACCACCACTAACCATCGCCAGCACTACTACTACTACTGATGCTGCTGCTACTAATAATAGTAGTAGTGCGTAGACCTGTTAGTAGTAGTGGCCAGCATTATAGTAGTGGACGGTAAAAGCTGAAATAGTCCAATCATGGTTTTGTCAATGAAAACGTTGTAAAATACCTGCCTGTTTCACTCGTATATTTGTAAGTACTAACTTTATGTAAAATTTGCAATTACAAACTGGAGCATTTGTAGACTATTTTAATATACAAATTTTGCATGAAGCTGCAGGTGCAGTTGTGGCTCGTACCGAAATGGTTAACAAATATTGACGAATTAACATTTGATGAAGCCAATTAACACTTTATAACAGTTACGTAAAATGATGCGACATGGCCTTTAAAATAAACATAAGTTGAAATCCATATATAAGGTTACGAATCTCACAATTTATCCTGTATGAGAGTTAAAATAAATGGTAATAAAAAAATAAAGGTCCAGTACTTGATACTGTGCAAAGCTCTGCCTACACGAATCAAGCTCATGTGCCAAAACACTTTTAAAACCACATAAAATGGGCTGCACTGGATAACACTGACCAATAAAATCTGCAATATGGCCCAAGTAACAGAACCATTGACACTGCACAAGAAGCCAAGTGATGATAGAAATGTTTGAAAACTAATAATCGTGGCCATATCACGATGACAGAGCACTTTTCTGGGTCAGTTTTATACAGCATTGACTAACAGTGCAGACTGGCAGCTGGGGCTCCATAAATTAGTAATACTACTACTACAGGCTACAGCATGACAATGAGACAAGGTCATAACTCAAGACTGGCTAGAGCTTCAATGTCAGGATAACAGCCTTGAAGACACCGAAGCATGTCAGTAATAGATGCATACACAGATCATTTAGCTGACGAATAAACGCAATGCTATTATTAGCTGACATGCTGCTCTGCTCATATACCATGCAACAGGCATTATCTAACATAATAAATATAATAGGAAATAATTACAGTAGGGTGTCAGATAAACAAACAAGAGATTGTAGATTTGACTCCCTGCCAGATTGCTATGTAATGGTTATCTGTACCACTTCTATAGGTGACTGTCTGCACACAGTTACTGATAAACTATCTTGGTATACAAACAACACCCAACTTAGTCTTTCATACCTATTTGGCATGTTCACCTGTGTTGGGTAACACTGTGTGATTCCATGGTGGCTAATGCTGAGATCAATTCCCAAGTGCTGTAGTTCACATGTTTAAAGCGTTAGCCTTTTTAAATGCATTGCATGATCTTATTCCAAATTAGATTATACGAACTGCATCTACAAAGCTCTAGTGCATTAGAAATTATTTCTTTAAAGTTATGTGCTTTACTTGGGGCCTACTATGCTTAAAAACCTAATCAGGTCAGCAGACAGTCAACCAGTGGTGATGAATGAGCATATAAATGCAATGCAGACAGACAGCTTTATTGACAATTGCTGGCTGAGGTCAACTGCGTGTCAGACTGGTCTGCTTTGTCAGCCAGCTATTAGTAATGCTAAGAAAGACAGATAAGAGCAAATATTGATGAAAATGCAACCACAATGTTTGAAAAATTACACAATGACAAATACAACAATTAGTCACTAATAATGAAACATGTTTCAATAATAAATGCAAACAGGCACAAATATGCCAAGTGAGAACTGATATGGATATGTAGGCCACCGAACCAACTGGACTGTGGAACATTTTAGCAGGTGACAAGTAATGCTCCACTGCATTAGCTCTGTTTTGTTGTGCTGATAAAAGTTTCTGAAAGTGAAGACTGATGCACCAAAACCAGTAACTTTACAGACCACACAGATGCCATTGCCCTCCCATCACAACCAACAGCAACAGCAACCGATCAGTGAAGGATACTTTAGACCAGCATAGTACATCAAAGAAAACTAAATTTAGTGGAAAACTCAATTGGTTCCAAGATGAACAAAGATAGCCAAATATTGTTTTTTGCACTTGTGATTGCTAATAACTGCTTTGCTAAATAAGAAATTTGTATGTTTCTCCTAATTATTTGGTTCTACTGTTTTGCTACTACGGCATAGTAAATAAAGACTTTCAATAATTAATTACTGACAGATAGAGACAAATATGCTGTCTATGCTGTCATGCTTGAAATCAAACCAATAAGAAGACTGATTCATCAAATTTCCTGCCACTTCAATTATATCACCACAACTCTCTCATCAATAGTCAGTCGGTGTTGTAATTAAAACTGCTGAATAGACAGCATTACACTGCACTGCACTGTACCTGCTTTCCATGGCACACAACCAATACTGCACTATAATGAACAGTGATGCAGTAAGTATTGCATTGCATTAATAGTGTATTGATCGTTTCGCCACATGTTGCACCAACTACTGCCAATCATCTAGCTTGCTCAAATATCAAACTCCTGAGGTTGACATTTTGAAACTGCTGCTGAAAACTACCATTTTTATTGTCAACATAAATGTCAAAAGTTAATTTATACAGCAAGTTCTCATTAAAAAACCTTTATTGTACTAATAAGACTTCTATTACATGAGAAATGTCACTGTCACCTCAAAGTTACCTCATTTCTACAGCAGTTTTAGTCACATACACTGTAAAAGCTACAGTTGTGAACATATGTGTCAGACAACTTTAGATCCACAACATATGCATCACTAAGGATTGGCGACTAATTATGATGTCATCAGAATATAACACTTTTAGAAGAAGACGTCATTTAGCTCTGCATATAAAAGTCAGAACTATTGTAAGCATAAGTTTCAACATGTTGACCATGATGTTGCAGACTTATGTCACTGCAGTCATGACTGTCATGGACTCAGCCTGCACCAGTATGCCAATGACATGCAGGTTTACATCAGCACACCAGCCAGTGACGCTGAGGCTGCCGTCCGACGTCTCACAGCATGTCTTGTCAACATTGATGCATGGTTGAAGGCCAGCCGACTTCGACTGAACCCCACCAAGACCCAGGTGATGCGAAAGTCAATGTTTCGGAGGTTCCGGTGGTGACGGCACGTATCAACATCTCAAAAATGGCATGTAACCTCAGCACCATCATCAACAGCCAGCTGACGCTGTCGGCGCAGGTATCCGTCATGTGTCACAATGGCTACTACCAGCTACAACATCTCATGCTGTCAAGATGCTGGTCCAGGCATACATTTCATGGCACCTGGACTACTGTAACTCACTTTTCTACGACATCACTGATGAGCAGGCTGCAGTCTGTACAGAATGCAGCTGTGCGATTGGTCTACGGCACTCGATGCTGCAACCATATAACACTGGTGCTACAGAAGCTGCACTGGCTTCCAGTTCAGCATCGGGTGGATTTCGAGATAGCCACCCTGGTCTACTTGTCACTGTCCAGCACGGCTCCATCATACCTGGCCGCCGACTGTCAGCTGGTCTCTGACGAAGGTCATTGTCAGCTGCGCTCTGCCAACTCAAGGACATGTGTCGTCAGAAGGACCTGCAGCAGCTATGGAGACAGATGCTTTGCTGCAGCAGGTCCGACGCTGTGAAACAACCTTCCAGCTCAGCTGAGACAAAATGACATTAAGTTTGAATAGTTCAAGCGGCTGCTGAAGACATTTTTGTTTGAATGTTAAGAGTGTGGCGCATTGTGGCTAACTGTTAAATTGTGCCCCCTAAGTCATCTTACTTACTCATGAATGACTTACAAGTGCAGCAGCTATTAGTCAGCAGCATCATCATCCTCCCAGCATGCGCTTAGGCTGCCAGTGCATATTTTGAATAGTTTTTGACTCCAACACTTCACTACTAGCACATATAGTTGTAAAAGTTATTATCCTGAAACTCTACTCTTTTTTTCATGGATACAATGAAAATGACATCATTTATGATTTCACTGATGCTAGCAAGCCAGTGACAATGTCAATATATGGAGCAAGTTTTCTTAACCATTTACCAACCTGGAATTATTTTTTTGCCATTTAAATCTGTTGATTTAAGCATAAAATTTTGTGGACTTATTTCTCAAATGCAGTGCAGCAACAACAGATGTGAGTTAAGGTAATGCCAGTCACTTACCATCATGCTGTGCATGTCACCGTGTCCACCACTCATAGCACCATGGTCCATCATCATGTGGTCCATGTGGTTCATGTGATTCATGTGTGAATGATCCGTGTGGTCTCTGTGTGTGTCATTCATAGTGTCGTGATCCATGTGATCATGATGATCCATGCCGTTACCGTGATCCATCAATGACACTCGACTGATCTAAGCACAGCATAATGGAATAATCAGTAGACAATGTGTGTGTTGTACTGTAGAACAAATCACCTAAGCATTAAGTAAAAAATCATGCTTAGCTCCATTCATCACCACTCAAACACAATTGCTGAAAAGATTAAGTTCACTTCACTTAGCAATAAAATGGTCAGTACTCCAGTGCTGGTCATTTATAGCATAAACAAAACACAGACAAATTTTATCTGCTAAAGACTGAACTATAACTGGAAAGCAAGAAAGAGCTAGGTCCACTGCTAATGACAGTGTCTTATGTACAAGTTTTAAAATACAGTCCACACAAAAAAAATTTTCCAATCCTGTCTTTATCATAAGTCAAAAAATGAATGAATACCGAGGTAATTCTCACGTCAGTGTGGGCATAAATACAAAAAACCCAGCTATCGCTAGGAAAGGCCGACCATACCGCCCACATCCGAAAGCCAGTGTCCGACTTCCAGTCATGGGGAGAAAGCGATATGTCAGAGGTGACACAGTTCCATGCACGCTGTGTTAATGGAATGCTGTCTCGAAAGCTACAATGAATGCTACTATAACAGACATCGCACGTGGTCATTTTGCCAGGTGACATAAACATAAATAGCTACAGGGTAAATGAACAAGAAGAAAATCGGATGCCGATTTTGCAAATATTTCTCACAATAAAAATGCCTTGCTCGGGAAGACATGCTACAGGCTATACAATTCCTGTTGCAGTGCTGACCTTCAGAATCATTCAAGGTGAATGATTTGAATTTCATGTCATTTGTGACTTCCTATTAGTGACCAATAGCCAGCTAGGCCCTACCTCGCACTGTTGAAACACAATAGCATGTAACGGCCTTCAAAGTCATCCAAGGTCAATGATTTCCATCAAATATGACACGGCGTATGCCACTTCCTATTAATGACTGATAATAACCTAGGCCATATCTCTCACTGTTTCCAAGATAAAGCCAGTTTTCCATTGGAAAATGCACATTTTCCTACCCCCTTCATTCAATCCCCCAATTTGAAAATGTTCCCCTTGAAGTAAATGGCTTAAATTTTGCATGCCTGAGTTTAACACCCATGGTTAATTATTCATGTAAAAAGTTTTCCCCTACACCCTACCTGTCAGCCACAATACATCCATTACAGACAAATGGATTGACAGACAGATGAACAGACGAATGGACAACAACTCATGACAACACCTCGACCATTAATTAAGTACGGTCGCTGGTTGGCTAATAATGGCAGTTAACAGTAAAATAATAACTGGATTGGCATTGCTACTGCAAGATTTACAACCTTTAGTGCGCTAGACGTATAGCATTATAGCATCACAGGCTGTGCAGTAGCGCAGCACTGTTGTAAAGGTGACCAGCCATTTCAACGGGAAACCCCAAAATTTGACCCCTCGGATTTCTTAAACCCCTTAATTTTTCCACACCAAAATTTGCACAGATAATTATGTCCAGCATATCTCCCTATGTGCAAAATTTGGTGAAAATCCATTTATGGGGGCTTCCCCACGAATAGGTGAAATATAATGCTTGCGTGACTTTTTGTACCCTTACTTTCCTTTCCTTTTTTTTCTTGCCGTCCTCTACAGGAAAAACAACAACCGATTTTAACACATAATGGCTCATATGACGCGGTTTCGTGCAAGGCAGTGCCGTTTTGGGGTTACAGAATTTAAATTCAACATTTTAACCTATTTTTTCACAAAAATATAAAAAAATTACTAAAAATTAAGTAAACATCACCATTACGCAATGTCAGAAGAACTTTGCTGACTGTGCAATGGCAAAGTTCAAATTTTTAAATTGTGATTTGTGCTGTTTTATATCTACAACCACGACGTCACCCTTAGTCAGTATATAAACTGAACAGTTTTCACATAAATACTAAACTAAAGCTATTCATCCAGCTAGTGGCACTGTTTGCCGAACTCTACCAAACACTACCATAAAACATTTTCAGTTGTTTTCAGCATTTAGTGCCACCCCATCTGGCTGAGAGATGAACATCCTTGGCTGATAGCTTCACCACTGTTCTTTTATTAGTGGACTTTTACAAGCCCAAACTTGGGCTTTCTAGATCTGTAATAATTTTTTTGAATCCCAAATTTACATGCAATCAATATGAGTCTTAAATGATTTTTTGCAGCTTTAGTTACGTCAGCAACCCTTTAAGCAGATAGTACGATACAAGTGACAACACCCAAAAATTATCCGCTGTTGATGACAGCTGTCATATCACCGACCTGAAGGCAGACTGTTCAGTGTTCAATGCGCAAACATAGCGATGAGAGTAGGCGGAAATTACATGCACTGGTGCACACTGCACAGATGGTCGATCGTGTGTCGTAAATAAGTCAAGTGTAAATATCAAAATAATGACTGACTGTGTCGCAATGAACTCCAACGGACACCAAGCATACACTGATGACTAAACTATAGGCAACCTACTAAAACAACCTGTATTTATCTAACATACGAACACCATATCATTGACCTAGATACGTCATAGAATATTTACAATTAATATGTTACTAGTGATGGGCGAATCCCAAAATTTCGTGTACGATATTACGTACCGTGAAAAAGTATCGCGGGCACAGGATTAAAAAAATAAAGACGTACTACCGGATACACCACAGTACTAGTTTTGCGTAAGCTAGTGTCGGGGTCGAGTAACCAAAGTAGAACGTAAACAGTGGTCAATCTGAAGACAGCACCTAATAGGCTAGCCCAGCTCAGGGCCCCTAGCTATAATGCATACGAGCTGTGTACGGCTGTGCAATAATCCGTAAGCGTGCTGAAAGGTCCTGTCACTGAAGCTGATAAATGGCATTTACGGCATTTACAAAGCCACTCATGAGGCAATAAATTCCTCTAATAAGATCTGGGGAAAATGCGTGCATTGTGCTGCACGAGGTCTGAGCTTATAAACTGCATGTGCCTAATGAATGTGGCGGTGTAATACAAGCCACTTATTTAGGGGGCTGCGGGCAAGTGAGATCGGTTCTGAATTCATCTCGAAAACATGGGCGTCGCCAGAGAGGGGAGGGGGCAGAGTGGGGCAGCTGCTTCTCGTGCCCTCCCCTTTTAATTGCCCCCAACTTCCCCCAGGAAAAATTTTGACGGTGATTAAGTGCCCTCTGGGCACTTTATCATGCCAAGGTGTGAATTAGTAAACGCCATTTTTGCAAGAAAACACAGATATCTCTAAGAT
>Ga0209671_1005802_pt1 | contig 12556 bp, 7 predicted proteins | sample WorMetHERISLAND2_2_FD_187401 | JGI IMG/M metagenome (GOLD analysis project Ga0209671, IMG submission 187401) | Marine gutless worms symbiont microbial communities from Max Planck institute for Marine Microbiology, Germany - Olavius geniculatus... | ecosystem: Host-associated > Annelida >... | reverse complement strand
CTAATGCTCACGAGACACAAAAAACCTATGGCAGTTCCGGTTCAGTAGTTTAGCTGAAAATTGGGGTTCATGCTAAGTTAATATACAAACACCAAATTCTCCATCTGGATTGCATAATGATAGTTCCGCGGCACCATCTTGTGAATGATATAGACTTGCGTTGCAGCCTAAAATCGCCAAAAAAATCCATAAAACCCCCTATTTTGGCGTTCAAGGTCATTCAAAGTCATTGAATTCGGCGCCAATCGAGAGCCAGTGTACGACTTCCTATTAGTGATTAATAGTAATCTAGGCCCTATCTTACACTGTTACTGAAATGCAGCGACTTACTAGCCAAAAAATCGCAAATTTTGCCCCCTCCCCTCTCATTTGGTGCCCTTGTTCGGGGTCTACCTTCGAATTTATGGAAAAGCTTTAAGGTTCCTGAAACTAGTGTCTTACGGACAGCTGACAGTGAAGATTTGGCGATCCTATCTTGCACAGTTGTTGACTGATCCACCCGTGTGACAGACAGACAGACAGACAGACAGAATTGCGATGGCTAAGATGGGGTGAAAGCAGTAGCTGCTTTCGTGTGTAAAAAGTACACAGCTGTGGACTAAATATGAAATAAACTGTTAAAGTAAGTTTTAATCTTTGCACCATTATCATAAAGCAAACTGTGCAGCTCAAAAATGATAAATAAATTTCCTGAAAAAAAACTGAAAAGCAAGTTGTCTAAATAAATTATCTAAAAAAATCCAGCAAACTGACACAAAGAGAGGCTGCAGTCAACCGTGGACTGTTTGAACAACTGAAAAATATTACGAAATAATTGGTGAAATAATCTGCAGCCAAGATGATCAAGCACCCACAAATAACCCGGTAAAATTACACATGCAACTTGCATTTCTTGTTGACTGAAAACATTTTATAAAACAAAAACATAAATGATATGTTTCACTCGAAAATTATTACTAACCACTCTTCTTGGTTTAGTATCAGCTCATTTCACAATGATCATTTTATTGCATATTTATATTAAAATATTGCATATTTTTCGCCAGTGAAAGCGAGAGTGGTGTATGAATACGTTTCTTTTAATTATACTTGCAATTTAATTACTTTTCTGTATAAAGTAAATTTGTCATTCTGCATATAGGTATCTACTAACGAAAGAATCAACATACTTGAAATCTTGATTGCTGCTGGTGAGGAAAAAGTGTATTTTGCTTTTCTTGTTCGGTTCCTGTGGAAACGCTATCATAAACTCGATGCTGGAACTGGAGGGTACCTGGGGACTGTATGGAATGGCCCGGCAGTACGAGCCCACCGTTAAATAGTCACATACCACCTACAGACAGAATGAGATATTATCCCTATATACCACCAACATATAACACATATTAACCCATTAACCCTCAGTGAGTTTGCCAGCACATAGAGGCTGCAAGGAACAGCTCAGCAGTATGAGCGAACTGTTGATTGTCACAGACCACCTACAGACAAAAAAAATATTAACTAAAGAAGATACAGATTAATCATCAAGACGGTTAATAAATAATAACATTTCAAGCAGTAGCCAACAATTTAAACTATAAAAGTCATATCTTCAACTTAACTAAATATTACATAAACTAGAAAGAAAAGTATCTGGAAACTGATAATTGCCATCTCCAAAAAGTTAAACATTTTAATCAGTCTAGAAAACTGAATAAAAAGAATGGTTATGTAACGATTGTGTATCAGTGCATTTGGAACAAATTTATCTGAATATTCTTATAAAGCTGCTAAATAAAAAATGTACACTTCATTAGATAATCACCCCTATTAGTTCAGACTGAAAATACTGGATAACTAATCATTAATTTTTGACAAAAAAACTATTACAATGTTTTAATCATTACCACCTGTAACATAAACCCTGTATAAAACTACCGACACATTATAAATTAATTTTTAACACCACAATATTTGCTAAATACTACAACAGATACTTGAGGAGTACAGTCAAAGATAACAACTAAGACAAGACATGTCACTCAGGCAAACTATACTCTCTGCAACCTGTACCAACAGTATAGAAAACCCTGTGCTGTAGCATTGGCTAGACATTTATGATGTATATATTTGTAATTGCATACATATATGACTCTTAGTGCAGCAAAAACGTTTGCTTCAAATACAAAACAACACTAATCATTGTAATATCCATATCAACTCAGCCTCCTACCCTCAGCAGACAACCATTTACAACTAGTGGTACACAAAGAGACAGCCAAATCATATCATACCCTCAGTGAGACGGTGCCTTTAGTGTTTCGATCGTTCTTTTTCTTATACCAGACGAATGTTCCATCTTTGTACAACTCCACAAATACTTTCTGCCACGACTCACCGATCAGACCCTCTACAAGTCAGGACAATTATCAATTATCATCAGTATAACTAAAGACAAGAGTGTATGGCACTTGTTAAAAAGAGAATGCCGTAACATCAAAGTTAATAGCAGATTTCTATAGCACAACAGAACTTAAGATAAGAAACAGAAAAAATCTTTTAAAGTGTCGTAAAGCATTGTCATATAAAATGACAAAGCAAAACTACAGACATCTATCACTATGAGGCATCTAATCCAAGACTGATGTACAACTGAGTACATATCAGTAGAGTAATTAACGTAACAAGCAGCTAAGTGAATGACAACGTACTTGCAAACTTCTCGAGATAACCTTGTTTCACTCGTTCACCAGACATCTCTACAAACAAACAACTCAGTTTCATAACAGAAACTATTCTCAATAAATACAATATTGCACAACCACCATTAAACCCTATGCGAATCTGCATATTGTACTTCATTCTGATTCCAGTAAAATTTTCTTTATAACTTACTGAAGCAACTCTGCAAGTCAAAATTACCACACCTCAGGACAAATGCATTTACAAGCTCTAAACTGAAACACAATAATGCTGATTTTAAAATGACGACAGTAGGCTCACATAGTAAAAACTAATAAATTGACTGTAGAACAGCAAAACAAATGAGAGAATCTGAAGTACAAATAATCTATTCTTAACTTCTACACAGTTACAGATCATCAAATCAAGACTGCTTACAGGTGAGATGACCAGAACTTGTTGCACGTGCGATCTAATAGCTTCTATAATAGGATCGGAGTTAAGCAGCCCGAATTGCAAGACAATCCCCCCCTTTACATTAGCAACACACGCACACACAGACACTCACACAAATTTCATTCATTTCAGCTAATAAGGGTAGTTAGAAGTAAAATTAACATCGGTACACCTGATTATATGCACATCACAATCGAAGAAGTACTACCGGAATGAGCGAGAAGCAGTGAATGCGAAATAAGTGACAGCATAGTCATAATGAGATGATCGGGGATGTATAGCAAGAGCTACTTCACTAGAACAGTAATCGTTGATTATATTGTAGTCGAATAGCAAAATACCAAACACAGAGTGTCTATTTAGGATTATTCCAATATATTTTACACCAATAAAACGTAACAAACCTTTTTTACAAGATGTAAACAAATACACTAACGACAACACGTAAACAAACGGATAAACACTGACATGGAAAATAAGTAAGCCGGTAGCTGTAACGTGACAAAGAGTCATGGGGACGTAGGTGTGCAGCTGATTCATTTCATGCATTGCTACCGTTACAACCGTAGTACGTTATCCATTCTATTTTAATTCGATGTAGTTAATAATATTTCCAAAATATAATTCAGCACTGAATCAAACTAGAAAATGATTTCATGTTGCCCTGTACTGACACAGTATGCGGCCGTCCGCGCAAGTCTAACAATCAAATTGAGTGTCTCTGGCTCTTGTCCGTGCGAACTAAGCTTAGGCCTTTAACTCAAAAATGCGAAAAAATCACATCTCGTGAGTCTCGACTGCATGGTGTTTGCTTAATCCGGAAATTCGTGTCAAAATGAGTGTAAGTAACTACCAGTAGTGATTTGTAGCAGGAATCAGCTACTCGGATGTCGATTCAAAAATAATCATTGCCCGGTTCCCGTGATATGGCCCCTATAGCTACACACCCATTACCATGAAGGCTCTGAAAAGTTTAGACCGGAATGAAATTCTCTACCATGACTCACGTCCACTGGCCAAAGCTTCTATGCCCCAAATCTAGGATTGAGATCAGGCTCCAGTTCCCCTCCCACCTTTTCCTTCTCCTCACCCTTTTCCCGCCCCATTTTCTTGCCATTCCTCGTCCCTATCCTGTATCTCCCTTTTCTTCACTACCATTCTGTTTCTCTCCCATCCCCCTTTTCTTCTCCCCTTCGCATTCCATCTTCTACCTTGCCCTTCACGGAGGGCTCATGCACACACTTCCTAGTCCAGCTAAGTTATGTGTGGGAGCGCTGTGACCTCCCCGAGTGCGTCCAGCACAGAACCCGGCTGCCAAACGGTTTATGGTACATTTTGAGCTAACAAGCTATAGTGACAGCAGTTTTGCATACAGATGTAACAAAACTCCCCCCCCTCATTTTTCACTGAGTGCAAGCTACGCCAAACAGGGTATGATTATAGGAACACATGGCGTCTCCTAGCATACTTTGTGCCTGCTGCCATTGCATTGGACTAACGTTTTGCTAAAATATCCCAGTATCACATAGCAGTGGCACTAGTGACATCTTTGTGACCAATTTTCTCCACAGTCTTTTAGTGAAAAAATGTTGAAAGCTAAACACAGTTTGGCAAATTTATGATAAATAATGCAAGGTATTGTTTTTATGGGACACCATGTATAAAAATTTCGAATGACTGACTGACCGACTGATTACAAATTATGCCATTCAGCTTTGCATTTAGAAAAAAACGATAGCCTACAAAGCAATTAGAATGTTAAAACGATCAACTCTTAACAATGCTGTTTGAAAAACACAGACATAAAACAGTTTTATTCAATCACATCAATATCATGATTATAACAAGAACAGCAACTATAAAGACATCAAAATAAACAAAAGTCCATGGCATAGTTATGTAGTATAAACAGCAGAAAACAGACATAAACGGAAACAAAGTCAATGCAAACGTTAGTGGCAGCTGATCCAGATACAAACAAACAAATAAACAAACAAACTGTGATAAATGCTAAACTGATAAACAACACATAAGGCAGTATACACAAGATAATCATGATATACACCATGTCCCAAAATTAGCGGCCCCACAGCAGATAAGTCGGTGTAAAATTGTTAATAGCTGATAGATATTTATAAAATTTGAAAGAGTCATGGAGACAATCATTCTGAACTGGCATTTAAAGTTTGAGCTCAAAGTGGCCACTTGTGGCCTCAATGCAAGGTCTTAGTCTAAGGCGGGTATGCTGCTGCTTGATCCCTTTGTCAGTGACAATGTATTGAACATAACCCTAATGTAAACAAACTCTGACGTTATAATGACGTTACACTGAGCACACATGGTAAGGTGCGTACGTCATAATGGGTGTGACAAAGTAACGTTAAGAATTTAAGACAGTGCAGTGCACGATATGTCGTGTTTAAAGCAGAGGAGCTGCTAATTAACTCCACCAAGAAGGTAATGTTTTTGCCAGACTTTGTTTGTCTGTCTGTCTGTCTGTGTGTTAGCAAGATAACTCAAAAACTTATGAACGATCTTTCTGAAATTTTGACGGTATGTCAGGAATGACACAAACTACCAGTGATTCAATTTTGGGAGTGATCCGGAAGGAATCCTGGATTCTGGATCACTTTGAAATTTTCGTTACCATTGCTTTCAATGGGGCACAAGGGAAACCACTGCAAAACCAAAGATGGTGCTGCCACCTAGCGAACAACATTGCCTTGGCGGAGGTGTGTGGGCTCTGACTGCTTTCTAGTTTTAGGACATGGTGTATATAACATATAACACTTTGACGTAATTAAGAGAATCGATGACAGCATGATATACGTATAGCATACATCAGCAGAAGCTACGAAACTTGCCACACCTGCTGCAAGATAACTGCCGCAACTACAGGGTGTCCCGAAGAAAATGCAGTAGAATAACAAAAAATAGGGTTAAGTTTTGTTGCAGAGAGTTCTTGTTGTAGAGAGCCTGAGATTCTGTCATGATGGGGGGTGTTACATTGGTATCACGGTTGAAACAGCTGGGTCAAGTGTTTAAGTCAGAGATGTCAATGCAACAACAAGTTGCAATGTGTTGCAAGAAAGACTGCCCTAAAAGCATTTCGTGCAACTCCATCAAGACTTTCCAGTTTTATCACGTAACATGAGACATTCCAGTTTTTTTTTCCGGACACCACGTATACTGTACAGTTCTAAAACTGAAAGCCAAAGGAAGAACATATTTCTGGCAGTATGCAGCCTAACAGTTACACAAATCAAAAACTAAACTTGCAGCAAATGAAACTACAGAAGCAACAAAGATAATGAAAATGATATTAAACACATAAAAACATACATACACTTAACTAAACACAAAAGAACTACATCCAACATACATATACACTACATCAACTATATCAATGACCATTAGACGTATACACGTACACACAAAAAATATAAAACTCTGCCGTTAGAAAAGAAAACAATACAAAGCAATTAAAACTTTAAAGTGACCGACGCTAAAAAAATACAGTTGAGAAAGGGTGTTTAAATCGTGACAAATTCTACACTGGCGGCCGAATGAACTGTCAACAGAGCTTTCAATATATTCATGCAAACGCATTTCTCAACACAATCCACAGGCCTACGAATCAACTTCTTTCACCCGTTCATTGCCCGATACCGTTTTGGTGCAGCATGTATAACTGCATGAGATTTCGAGTGGCTGATATAAAACGGTGTCCAAAACAACCTGCATTGTAAACAAATGTCCAGCATCATTGGTAGAATTACTCTTAACCCAATATGTAAACAATAGAGCAAACATTAATGCTTGAGTAATGTGAGAAAAATGCAAAAATATAACAGTATATTGTAAGTAAAATATGTGTTACACATGTGAAACATACCAATTATATAACCACATATACTGTACAGATGGCACGGTTGCTAGCCCATAGGGCTGTACTGTCAGTAAGTTGCAGAACTAAATAAAATAAAAATGATAGGCTAAGTTCACTCAGTTAAATGTCAGACAATCAGATAGGCTTATATTATGATTACGCCAACAATATATGATGCACATATTCCAACAGAATAACAACTACTTGCCAATATTTCTAGAATAGATAATGTCACAAACTGAAACAACTAAGTAAGCACTGTGCCTTTACTGAATATCAAGTCAAATGCGCACAAAGAACGTAAAAATCATAAATGCAATAGAGAGTAAAAAACAATCAAACGAAAAAGTATGTAATATTGTTAAAGCACTGTAAAGAATTACGCCTGTTAATAAAAAAAACTGGTATGGTAAAAATGCTACATGCAGCAGAAGACAATTGCACTAGCTGCAACTGCTAAGAGAAGACAGTAACGTATTGCTTGGACAGGAGTGCTCAGTGCTTAAAATGTGATTACAAAACAGAACTAGAAGGTGCTCGCAAAAGTGCATATCTCCACCAAGTGAAGTAATTCAAACATAACAACCACTACTACTACTACTACTACTACTATATTGTGACCATGCATCTATCTGCCACCATTATGGAGATATAGCGCATCAAATACATGGACACAGACACAAGGACACACACACACACACACACAGAGACACATGGAATGACAGACACATACAACGATGGACAGAATGATCGATCTTATAATCTCCTCCAATGTTCACTATGTGGCGGAGATAATCAACACAGATACATAACACTAAAATGAAAAAAAACATCCTTAGTACATTATTGCCTAATGCTGGTGCATCTACTTGGAATACTCTTCCTGACATTCTGAAATGCAGCAAACACTCTTTACCTACAATCAAATGCCATCTGAAACACTTTTTATATCCGCCAAGTAAGAACGTAGTGAACATTGAAAAAGATTATGAGGTTGATTGTTCTGTTCGTCGTTGTGTCTGTCATTCCGTGTGCGTGTCTGTCTACACGATGACTAATAAATAGCAATGACGTCATTGCACCAACACCAGCTATTACATTAACCTCCCTGCCCTGCAGCGAAGTGGCTCTTCCTTCTGCCTCCCCTTTCCTTGTGTTTACATCATTTCACTTGGTGGAGATATGCACTGTCACGAGCGACTTCTAGTTCTTTAAAGTTTACTGGCACATTGAGCACAACCTACCTTTTTTCAGTTAACACACTACACAAAGTACTACAAATAAAAATGCAATCAAATATTCATTAATAAGTGTAAAAAAACTTGTCAGTAATACAGCAGAATGGGTGGAATAGTAAATGGGTAGGTTCGTGCAAGTTTGATGCTAAGGCACAGATTCGTTCATCATCTTCATGAAAGACACATGGCATGCACTAACATGTTGAACTCTACACCTTGTCTGGAAAAAAACATCCCCAACATTTTTGACTGTAACTTGAAGAAAAATTATCCCATTTTAATAATTTTTGACACAAATATTTTGGACAAAACTAACCATCGAATGACTGTTTAATTTTCCACTGCACCCATTGTCTGCTTCTGCACTACCTGCGGAAACAAAACCAACGAAACATTTCATTTTTATCCTATATCACCTGTTCGGTTTTCCCAGGTAATGCAGAAACAGACATTCGGTGAGGTGGGAACTACAGGCAAGTAGTATCAGAAAAGTTTGCACTAAAAATTATTAAAATCTGTCAATCCTTCTTCAAGTCACAATTGATAATGTTGGGGATGCTTTTTAATGTATTTCTGTTCATTTCAACTCATATTTCTTTGGTTTTGTTTTCCCCAGGAAGTGCAGAAGCAGACAGTGGGTGAGGTGGAAAATTGATTGGTCATTTAATGGCCAGTTGCCCCAAAAACATTCGATACCAAAAAATTATTAAAATTGGATATCCCCTTTTCAAAAGACAATCAATAACGTTTGAGATGTTCTTCCCCGACACAGCGTATAGGCACAATCGCTGAGAGCTAACGATAAACGACCATTTAAAAACATTTCACTGCAAACATGAAAATTAAACAGAATCCATGAATTTGCTGCCAGCAATTACAGACCTTACAGCCATACAAACACACAAAAACATACAGCAACAATAATAACAACATTATTTCATTATTATTTATATTACTGTTAATGCTGATAAAATATTAACACTAGCAACTACAACAACAACAACAGAACAACAAGAACACTTTAAGAAGGTTAAGCGTGTTGACTTTCGAGCTAATACCAGAATTATAAATACTTAATTAAACAAATGGAAGCATTTCAACAATTATTAAAAAATAAAACATATAATACTTAACAACCAACAGCTGTAGAACATGAGCGCTTAACAACTGAAACAATTTCTAGAAAAAATGACCACATTTCTTACTGTTCTTGGAGAAGATACATTTCCACTCAGCAGAGAGCGACACACGAGGGACAAACACACAACGAACAGAGAAATAGACCGCAAACTGTAGCAAAACAACTTTCACATTAACATGCACAAACGAAGACAAGCATGGAACGAACAGTGGCAAAAAGAACAAAAAACTGTGCTGACACATTTTTATCCGGTGTCTTTCCATTTCACCTTCCACATTTTTCACCACTGCATTTCCGGCTGAGCTCAGGATTACAAAGTGCAATGTCACTCTGCCCAAAACAAATCATCCGAGTAACAAATAATTAACGAATATCGAACTAATCCCGACATGATTGAAGGGCAGGACACACTGGCCGTACATACAGCCAGTACCGAAAACCATTGTCGTGCAATGTTTTTCTTTACTGTCCAGACCGTACATAGATATAGTGCAAACAGATAACCATCCGTATGTCGGCCCGTACAGGAGTTCCAAATAATTTACTAATTATTATAACATAAACATCACAATCTACGTCACAGAATTATATTCTTTTTGCTAGAGTATCCTATGCAGTCCTTTGGACCAAAAGCGATCAAGTTCAAGGTTGATCGATTTGTAAAAAAATTTGCATGAGCAACGTGTCAAAAACAGCAACTGTATGTATGGCTAGTGCATACAGGGCTTAAATGTAAATAAAACTCAATATTTCGTACAGCCCTAGCACAACCTGATCAATGACGAAAAGTCATTCATTATACAAACACATATGCACAAAAAGCCTAAGAAATCCAGCGGCAATGAGACACTCTTAATAAATCCAGTGGAAGCTATTGAGTGACAGGTAGGCGTGGCAGTAGTTGCATTCAGTTACAGATGACTGTCAGAGGCTGCAGGAGATCAGCCGAGAATTGACTAATGGACAACACCTAAACCACAAACAACAACAGTTGCATTTAATAAGTTGACAAATTCATTCAGAATACAACCTTTATATTCATTGTTATTGTTGACGTTTTGGCAAGTGCTGCTGCCTTCGTCAGAACGACTGTCCACCAGTGGCGAAGAATAAGTAATCATAGATGTGTGGAGGTTGGTAGAACCCCTCTTTGAACCACGTCATAGACTGGGACTGCGCCAAGGTGATCAACAGAGAAAGCAATAGAATGGACCAGTGGATCAGGGAAGCGATACACATTAAAAAAAGAGCAAGACAGTCGTTCCGACAAAGGCAGCAGCGATTGCCGAATTCTGATGAATTTGTAAGTTTACTAAGTCTATTCAAAAACAACAGTTGCAACTTAAAGGATAGCGTGATGTTCAACTTATAATCAAAAGCTCAGGAATTCGACCCTCAAAAAATTCACTATGAAACGCAGTGAAATCATTTCTGTCAATCGTTCGGGAGGGGGTGGGTCTCAGTCTACGTAACCTGTTGCTCTTCCACCAGTAACACTGTTTCAAAGGTACAATTTACAGGAAAAAATTAAAATCAAAAATCCTTGGGGAAATCCGTAAACCCCCCTGAATGATGCCCCCGATGAAATGTATCGGAATTCACAGCATTCTCAAAGCACAAAATTCGAGGGCATTTCAAGGAATATAAGGACCTAAATTTGCAGTTTTTAAGCAGCAATATCATTGACAAAAAAGCCACACCTGCAGAAAGATATGCAAAATATAGCAAGCAAAGATGTTTAAAACAAATGTGGACACTACGAACATGCAGCATTCACACTCGATCGACCGCCAAGCGCACTAGAGATTTCTTCGAAATGATAGTGCGCTATATAAATGTTCACTTATTATTATTATTACTGGCAAAATGCAGAAAAGAAACAATCGTTTGCTTCAAAATTGTAACTAAATGCAGAATTTCCAAATACTGAAAATTTAACTTTAAGGACTTTTCAAGAACTTTCAAATACTTTCTAGCACGTTGTCAGTTTCTACGGTAACACGTACCATTTAGTCACAGTATGTGCATGACAGACAACAGTCAGACAAAAGCCTGTGACACAGACTTAGCCTTAATGGTCAGCCAAAAAGCAGTTGATTTATGTGATCATCGATTAGTTACTGGAACAGCATGCCACTAAGCTGCGTGTGAGCATGTGAAAGAAATACCTTGGTATCTGCATTGAAATCGAAGACGGCTTGTTGACCATTGACAGTAACTTTGCTGGGTCCGCCATTTGTCACTCCAAACACCATGATAGTCTCCAGCTTCATAGCAGCCTCTGAGTAGCCCGACTTCACCACCGTCGACGTTATCTTACCCTACACGTTGTCATGACAACCAATACAATACCGGCCATCCATAAAAAACGTCCGCACTGACGGGGGGGAGGGTTAAGCCAAATGCGAACAAAAGTGGACAAGGGGAGCGGGGGTTTTCAGTAAAAGTGGACGTCCACACTTACACATGTAGGCATCTGCTATTAAGCAGTGAACATCGGCAGCTCACAGCAGCCCACATCAGCAACAGGGCAAGTCAGATGATTTGGGTCCGCTATACCGATGGTCTGCTATTCCAAAAGTCTACTATTCCCACTAACGGAAGCCTAACCCTAAGGCTGACCCTAACCTTAATCCTAACCCTAACCCTAACCTTAACTCAAATGCTAGCACTGTGGCGCGTATCTGCACAATGGACTTTCGGAATAGCGGACCTTTGGAATAGCGGGCCGGTACCAGTCAGACAGACGTAACTGACACCAGTTGTACAATGGCCCCAGCACTGAGGTAGTTCTGAGACATTAGCGCTGAGTCCACACATAAGCATTACTAAGCAGTCATGTTCAGTCAGTCCAGATGCAGACGTCCACGGGGGGTGGGGGGAAGGCGAAGTGTTGGGCCAATGCAGACAAAAGCGGACAAGGGGAGAGGGGGAGTCAATTTTGGCTGATATTATGCAAACGTCCTTCATGGATGACCCCATACTAGAAATTTGGAGCAGGACCCAATGTGAGGCCGCCCACGGCTAAAAGTCCAATTGAGGGAGTTTTGGTCTACCGCTGCTTATTTGTCAAGCTGTCAATTAAAAATGTGGTAAAATGCTTTGCCTCTAAATCCCCTGAACGAATCTCGCTGAAATTTGGCCTCAATTACTTCCAGGTCAGGGTCATCC
>Ga0209671_1005801_pt1 | contig 12556 bp, 8 predicted proteins | sample WorMetHERISLAND2_2_FD_187401 | JGI IMG/M metagenome (GOLD analysis project Ga0209671, IMG submission 187401) | Marine gutless worms symbiont microbial communities from Max Planck institute for Marine Microbiology, Germany - Olavius geniculatus... | ecosystem: Host-associated > Annelida >... | reverse complement strand
CTTTGGGACTGGTCATGAACTCACGGTTTTGTAGTTAGTAATTTCGACAAAAATATTACATTGACTTAAATATTCTATGCGTTAATGTTGATTGTAGTGTTTACTGTTTTACTAATATTTTTTGACTATTTTAGCATTATTAAACTTGCTTATGCCTTACGCGAAGTATTGTAGTGTATTAATGCATCTGCAGTAGCGAATCTTTGATTTGTACATTCAACTTTCGTTCCAAATCCTTATGACATTCTAACGTAACAATAGTTCGGTAGACGGTAGCCTTGTGATACACGGCTCAGATTTCAGAATATTGAATCGTAGATTGAAAGGCTTAAACATTAGGCTAGGGAATTTGCAGGACAAGTAGTATCACACCAGTTGCTATCCAGATGAAGTACTAGATGGGTAGGTAAAAAACGCCACAGGTAAAAACTGCTGTAGTCTATAGGCATATGTAACTGATTAGATCACTGGTAAGCAGCCACAGCTTTTCAGCTGATGTCTCAAAGATCTTATACTTCTAAAATATATAAACTACATGCAAATAAGTCAAAACATGGCACTAAACTCTGTCTATATTTTCGCCCCACACTGACCAATTTGCATTTTTTCACTGCCAGACCTGCGCATATGGCAGACAATATGCAACAAAATAGCATTAAAATTCCCACTTTGCTTCAACTAGGCCTAACTACCATAGGCTGCATAAGGCTGCTGGCAACTGTGGTGAAAGAATCAAGTTAAGTTTCATCAATATGCTCATTTTTCACCATAGCCAGTTTTAAATCATTAACTGCGTGATTAGTCGTTTATTTCCTCAGCTGTAATATATACGTTTCTGTGCATAGATTTTCATGACATACATCCAAAAGTTAACAGAGGCTTCCGTGAAAATTCATGGAAAATAAGTAGTCGATTTTTGCTATCTGCCATGAATTTTCACGGCAGATATAATCTTCGATTTTCAATTTGGGGTTGAATAGACGGGGGTAAGAAAATGTGCATTTTTTCAATGGAAAATTAGCTATATCTGGCTCTTTCAGATGAGATAAAAATCATGGAACTTGGATGACCTTGAAGGTCAGTACTGCATTAAGAACTGTATAAGCTGTAGTGCGTCTTAGCTAGCAACAGCTGGGCTTCCTTGTTATTAATATATCCTGCTGAAACTCTAGCTATATTCGTCTAGCGAGTGACACAAAATTGGAGCTTTTTTTCGCTGAACTATAAGCACTACGTAAGGATAAGAGGTTCACTAATTATTACTGTCAGGAAAGGAATGTTTCATGCTAATTTTACTTTTGGGAATGAAAGTTCCAGGGGACGAAAGTTCCTGGGAACGAAGGTTCCAGGGAACGAAAGTTCCACCTATGGAACTTTCGTTCCCGGGAATGAAAATTCTCGGGTACGAAAGTTCCATGAATCGGAAAATCCAAGATGGCCACCAATGCCCATTGAAATAACAGTATCCAGCTACCTAAATGGCAAAAGTATACATGTCATTTTTAACATTTTTGGGGTCAAGGAGTGCATTAAAACACATGCAATAGCTCTAATAAGAAGCATTTCAAAGTTAACTAGAAAGGCACAAAGAGAGTGCAAACCCCCATCATTGTCATGTCAATTTTTTCTTTGTGATCACCAGATGCCAGCACCTTTTCCACCAAAATCTAATCAACTGTAGGTTAGCTCAAGTCTAACATTCTCTTAAATTTCTGCTAAATCTGCTTGTAATTTTTACGTGTGAAAGCAGCTACTGCTTTCAGCGCATATTAGTCGTCACAATTCTGTCTGTCTATCTGTCTGTCTGTCACACGAGTGGATCAGTCAAAAACGGTGCAAGCTACGATCACCAAATTTTCACCGTCAGCTGCCGGGCAGGAACCTTAAAGCTTTTCCATAAATTCGAAGGGGGTCACCCTGAATGAGGGTGCTAAATGAGAGAGGGGTAGGAAAATTGGCAATTTTTGGCCAATAAGTCACTGTATATTCGAAACGGTGCGAGATAGGGCCTAGGTTACTATTAATTACTAATAGAAGTCGTACACGGGCTTTCGATTGCCACCCAGAGCAATGACCTTGGATGACCTTAAATGCCAAAATAGGGGTTTTATGGATTTTTTGGCAATTTTGGGCTGCGAGACACATTTCAAGAGCGAATTGCACCAAATTCACTACAGATAGACCAAGACAAGCTGCGTATTTTAGCAATAGCTGTAAGATTACATCGTAATTATACAGTACGTGTTAACATTTCTTGTTCTTGTAGTTGTACTTTGTATTTGTGTGCAGTTCTGTTAGTGGTTGATGATTGAAAATACACCAAGAGTCATCATGGCAGATAACATGATACGGTGCGACACACCGGGCTCAGGCTCTGGGCCTAGCTCAGGATCAGGAATTGGCCACGACTCTGGGCTTGGTTTTGACGAAACAGGTTATGGCGTTGCTATTCTGGAGAAGCTGCGAGAGCAACGGGAGGCCCAGCGATTCTGTGATGTAACGATACGTATCGATGGCATGAATTTTTCTGCTCACCGTGCAGTGCTGGCAGCATGTAGTCCGTACTTTGAAACTCTTCTTGATGGCTCACGCATTGTTCGTCAGACAGTGGTAGTAGCAAGCCGTCCTGGTGGCCACTATGCTTTTAGTCATGTACTGCAGTTTATGTACACTGGAATGAGTAGTTTAAATGAAGATATCGTACTGGAGGTTATGAAGTTCTCAGAACGTTTCTGTATAACACAGCTTCGTGATAGATGCATCGAGTTTTTGCAGCAGCACATGACTCCCTCCAGTTGTTTTCGTACCAAGGAGCTTGCGCATGGCTTGGGTCTTACTGGGCTTGTCAGAATTGTTGATTCCTACATTGTAGCTAATGCCGTTGATATTGCTGATGCGGAAAGTAGTGTCGAGCTATCTCATGCACATCTCGAGGAATTGATCGGCCGTTCAATGCCTTTGAGCGAGATTGATCGTGTTCGCTTGATATCTCGGTGGGCAGAACACAAGGAGGATCGGCGTAAAAGGCTGCCAGCACTTATGGCTACTTATGTCCAGTGGCAAAAAGTTGGACCGATGGAACTGTGCAATTTTCTGAGAGGTTGTGTTGAGGAGTCGAGCTGCAGCTCGGCTTTGCCATCTGACTGGTGCTTGTATCGTGTGCTTCAAAGTCTAAAAGACAGCTGTCTTCTCCCTGACATCTACTTTGAGCGACTTGCCAAGCTACGTGATAGCTTTGCTATGGATGAAATGTTGCAGTCCACAGATGCACGTTTGACAGATGGTTGTGTGAACATGAATGAAACCGGTGACAACGAAGTTGCCGTTGAAGTTGAAGAAGACATTGCGGATGATGTAGATACAGAGGAGCGTGAGAGTGTGTTTCAGTCTGCTGCTGGCACTGAGCAACTTGCTGATTCATTGCACCAAGAAGTGTCGGCCACAACTTTAGAGGAACACTTACATCGAGCAGAGTCAGCTTTGGATGATGCAGAATGTGAGAGGTCCAGTTTGTCTCCAGTGAGTAAAAATGACAGTTGCACCGTTTCAGGCAGCAGTAAGCAACAACAAAAGACACAGAGACAGAAACGAAAACGTGCATCAGCTCAGCATTATCCACATAAACAACACAGACCTTCAGTCAGTGCTAGCAGTGGCATTGATACTAACAGTCAACAAGATGTCGCAACGGACATTGGTACTAGTGCAGCAGAACCAGTATCATGTGAACTTAATCACTCTAACACTGATGAGATATCAGTAAACCAGAGGCAGGCAAAAACACAGAAATCTACAAAGAAGAATGTTAAAAAACAAAAAACGAACGGACTTCGGAATATAGGGTGTCAGGAGTGCCAGTTTAAAGCGCAGACCGTGGACAAGCTGCGTAACCACATGAGGACAGCACACCGAGATCGGCATACATTCTCCTGCAGTCGGTGCAGTTTCAAAACACGTTGGAATCGTGAATTTTACAAGCACATGACAACTCATTTTACCGGACCGCCGTACCGCTGCGACAGTTGCACTTTCACGACTGAGCGGATACGTTTGCTGGTTATTCATCTCATGGACCACACAGACACCCGACCGTACTCATGCCGTACATGTGGTATTCGCTTCAAAATGAAGAACAACTTAGTTGCTCATGAGCAATGTCATTCTGGTATCTATGCATTTGTTACTTTTATTGTGAATTTATTGTAAATGTGAGTTGTCTTGAAAATACAATCGCTAATTTGTTCTACTGAATTGTACACATTCAGAACATTATATTTTAATTAGGGAAACACGTGGCTGACTGTTGTGTTTATTATCATTTTGTTATAAACATGTTCACTCTGTCAAAATGACCTTGCTTTCTCATCTCTTTTTTGTGTTTTGTTATATTTATTATTTATATGTTGCCCACCCCTCTCATATCTGTAACATTTTTGTTACACTGGAGGCCTTCTGCATGACAGTAATGATGATACTAACATTGACAACATTGATGGCCTGTAGGTGAGAAGCCATTTTTCTGTCCAGTTTGCAATCGTGGATTTGCAACGAAAGGTACAATGAAACAGCACCTTGTGACACATGAGACATTGCGGCCGTACCTTTGCGATCTGTGTGGATTTAGCACCAAATTTCAGTCACATCTCCACGCGCATCGACGAACGCATACTGGTATTTGTAACAGCTGTGCTATTGTCATCTGTAATTGGTTGTCTAAATTAATTTCTGTTATGTAATACAATCAAGTGACCATCTGTGCCATCGTAATAGAATACTGTGAGAAGATTTTGAACTTGTCAACTTGTCAGGTTCTTTGTTCACTTGGCAACAGTTACAGAAATGGCATCTGATCTATTGAATCTGTGTAAATAATGTGCTAACAGCAATCAAGTGGCCTTACCTGAAGTAAGGATTTTCATGAGGATGTGCTATGTAAATTAATTGTTGTCATTTGAAGTAATTTTAAAACAGTAGACTGGTTGTTCAAAAAGTGAAAGTACAGAATTCTATATTTGTATACTGTAGATAATGTAATAGTGTGTAACTGCAGCTCACTGTTGTGTAAAATGGGGTTTATTGCATTTTTATGTGTGACAGCAGACTGCTTCGCACGTCTTAGGCATCTGTCTGTCTGTCACGCTGCTGTATTGTATCAAAACGGTGCAAGCTAGAATCACAAAATCTTCACTTTGGGCTGCCCCAGAGACTCTAGTTTTTTTGTGATGAAATTCTGTGCAGTTGGGTAAGGGGGTTCCATGAATAACGGTGTGAAAGAAGGGTTCTCACCTAAAAAGTTCTTATTTTACTGCTAATGGCTCGTCTAGCCGAAAAACGGTTGCAGATAGGCACAGACATGCTGCTTATCATGGCAAGCACAGGTGATGAGCTTTTTAGGGCTATCAACATCGATGACCTTGAATTACCTAGAACCCCTAAAATAATTTTTCGCTATTTCGGGCTGTAACACACATTTTAAGAGTGAATTGCACTGAAATGGCTGGAAATAGGCCAAGACAACCTGCCTATGAAATTTTCAACATTAAATGTAGATTTTAGCAGTCTCCAAGTCCTGACTCCCTAGGTTCAAGGAGGCCTGCTTATGCGAGCATCAAATAGGGGTACCCCCTAAAAATGGTTATTTTTGCGCTGTTCGCTCATATAGTGTGAAAATGGTTGAAGATAGGTACATACACTGCTCATCATAAGAAGCACTAGTGACGAACTTTTTAGTATTGATGTCAACATCAATGACCTTGAATGATTTCGAACCCTCAGAATAGAGTTTTTTAGTTTTTTTGTGATTTTTGGCTGCAGTGCTCATTTCAAGAGTGAGTTACTAGAGATGGATTCGGAAAACCTGCATATAAATTTTTTCAGCACAGAACGTACACTTAACCATCTAAGTTTTGACCTTCTAGGTTTAAGGAGTCTTCCGTGCAGAGGCCTCAAATTTGGGTACTCCTTTGAGACACATTATTATTTTATTGCACTCTTACACTGATTGCCCAGATGGCAGACTCGATGCTGTCAAGTGTCACGTGACAGCATCGAGCTTAAATTACTTTGCTTTAAATTACTTAAATTAATTTGCTTAAATTTCTTGTTCAGATTACTTTCTTTTTGATGTTAAAGTTATATCACTATCACAAACTTTAAAAAATATTTATGCTTTTTTTTATGTCTACAGTGTCTTTTGTCATGACTGACCAGTGTATATCTAAGGTTTATAGTACAGCACCTTGCTGCAAGCAGTGGCTGACGCTCAGGAGCAAGCCAGCCAACTTGTTTTGCGAGTTTTCTGGTATCTATAGTTTTTCTATGCCCACCATCAGAAATTTTTTACTACTCAGTTTAAATACTTATAATATTTATTTCACCATCCCACGAAGAGTAGAAGGCCGAGTCAACAGAGTGCATATTGAAGGCAGACCGGCAAAACATCATATCTGCAGTTCTGTTTGGCAAAACACCCTAACTACAAGCTACAAAGTTCTTCAAAATGAAATATAGCAAGGAGATCTATATATTAATTATTAACAAACATTACTAAAACATTAAAAACACTGGGGAAAAGTCAAAAAATGCACTGCATAAAACGCTGTTTTCAATTTTCTAGAAATGTCATCAACAAAAGGTAGGATTTTTTTAATCAGTTTTGTCGTACCGCCCTCGATGTGCTGTAGTTGGTTATGTTACACAGGTGATGTGTACCACTGCAGTCACCCGGACTGTTCGTATTCAACACCGAAGCGCAGTCAGTTGGCTTGTCACACTCGCGCTGTCCATCTACACGTTCGGTCACACGTCTGCGCAGAGTGCGGCCGCGCTTTCGTCGAACGATCGCACCTTGTGCGTCACCAGAGAACGCACCTCGCTGAGAAGCCATTTGCATGTTCGCAGTGCAGCTACACCAGCTCACGTCGTGACAAACTCAAGGAGCACTGCACCAGGTAGACCAGTGTATTTCTTTTATCTATGCAGCTGGTATCATTTTTAGGGTGATATGTTGTGGTCATGTAGAGCCAGTTCGGCCACAGGACGTTTTGTCTGCTAGTTTATATGGCCGCTGATCAAAGTCTAGTGTCCATGGTGCACGGTAGGCTGTGTTTTTTCCTTCCTACTTGCTGTTGCAATTGTCTTTCATCTCTTCTTGGCCTAACAAGTTTACATTTTACTTCTAAATTTTAGTTAACAGTTTAAATAGTCTGCAGACATAGAGGTTGTAGAGGACATCACTTTAGCAGTGAATTACAGGTGTATTTATATAATAAAAGCATAAATGAAATACCCTGCTACTGCTACTTTGGTGGCCAAATCGTTTAGCAGCCGAACTGTCTGTAAACCATTGTGTTAACATTTGGTATTATATCATTCATGAACTGAAAGTAATTTCATGGACAGTTGAAGGTATATGGTTCCATATGCTATGTGATTTCGATATTATACGATTCGCTAATAGTGCGATATTGTATTTCAGTTTAGTCGCCCTATAGCTTTTGTGATGTGTTGTTTCGGCCACTGTTGTCACATGCTGTTGCGTGGTTGTTGCATTGTTGTCCTCATTGTATGCTCGACATCAATGCATTGTTGTTTGCCAGGCATCATGCTGAGACATCGGCCAGCGTCAACGTCAATGACCTGACGACGACGCCTGCATCAAAGTCACGTCATGCAAAGAAACCGGCGGCCAACACTCAGAGTAGCAGGGATGTTATCCCAGTGAGTGAAGCAAGCGCTGTGACTGAAGCTGTTGTCAACCTCGTTGTCAGTCTCCCAGTACTGCTCAGCAGCAAAGATCTTGTTGTGAACAATGGCGGTGGTGGACATATCGTGGATGGAATTGGAAGTGGTGGTGTCTCAAGCTTGAATGGCATGGAAATGCGTGTTCTCGATGGCAGCGCCACAGGTGATGGCATAATGATTCCATCGCTGAGTGCTGGAACGGCATACAAGTTGCTTGTCGATGTGCCAACGTCGGACTGCGGTAGTGGTGGTGGGCCTGTGTTGCTGTTGGATGGAACTGATATGAACTTCGCAACAGCACCAGTAATGAGTTCTGTAGTTGAGAGTGAAACTCTGTCAAGTTCTGCAGTCTCATTACTCCCAGCTACCAACAGCTGCTCCTCTCTGCTGCTGCTTGGTGAGGTAGCTGACGGACAGTTGCCAGCCACTCCTGTTGTGCTATAACGTACAGTATTTGTTATAATGTTTGTTAGATAAAGTAAAACTTTGAATATTTGTTCAAGTTGCTACGACCCCCCCCAGTCTGTAAGTACGTAAGTAAGTGAAATGTAAATTTATATAGCACATATTGTTAAATTAACCTCTAATGCGCTGTATCCAGGACCTGGCATTTATCCGGAACCTAGCTTCTGTAAGTGCAAGTTACCCTAACATCCGCAACCTACTGGTACTTTGCCACATTTTCAAAAGATCCAGAAAATGATCATCTCTTGCATGTCGTATATACTGGTATTTTAGTCAGACCACTTTGTCTCTGTAACCAGCTTGTATCTGGAACCCAGCTTCTATTAGTACAAGTTACCTTGACTCTCGACCTGCATGTGGTACTCAGTGTTTATTCAGAACAAAGCTTCTATTTAAAATTTTACAGTAGTGTAAATGTAGAGTGTATGTTTTTGGTAATTGGTTGTTTGTTGTCGTTAGTTGGAGCATATATTTATTCTTTTTTTTGTCGTGTATTACACACTCACACCAATATCTGTACATGTAATTTATGTTTTCTGTTGCATTGCTGTATAGTTCAGGTATTGTTTGTGAAAATGTTGTTAATACGAGTTATTTTAATATATCTTTGCAGTTTTAAAAATCATGCCACGTTCTTTTTAGCTTTTGTCGGGATTTTTTATCTCGTGATTCGTTTTCTGCGACATACGTCGTGCGTAAATGTGTTTTGATCAATTGGTTGATCAATTTATTGATTGGCTGCAGCAGCATGGGCAGGGGGTGCATCACCATTATTTTCCAAGATACGCAGCTGCGGCTTATGACAATGCTTTTAATGGTACATTTTCTTGATTTTTAATCCATCCAAAATGCATCTGAGATTGGGCTCTGTCTCAAACCCTGCTGGCGGGTTTTCACCACTTTAACACCCCATAACTAGTGGGGAACCCTCCCCACTCTTGGCTCTTAGCTGTAAATTTTGGTCCTCCCAGCCTCAAATTTCAGCCTTCCCGACCTTTGAAGTGCACCCTTGACACAAATTTCTGGCTACGTTGCTGATTGGTTGATTTTTTCCTGCCTGCTGTAGTTTGCATAACATTATCTTTTGTACACGGTATTTAAAAAAAAAACAGTCAAAATTGTTTTGGTCACAACTATGTCAAATTTTTACCGATTTTGATAATTTTTGGCGGGAAGATGGACAAGACGATGGAATTATGTAAGATGCACTCATTTTCCATTTCAGCTAATTTATGTCATCGCACTACCATGTGAAACACAGTTGCTTCAGTTTTGCATAATGCTGAGCTGTTGTCTCCAGTAAATGTTGTAACGACTTAATTAAGCACACAGTAAGTCAAATGTACATCATTTGGCAGAATTGCAACTTGCAAGTTTGTATAACAATTCGCTTGCAGATTATCAGAGTTTATGCCCAAAGTGTGCCTAGTGTACACAGACACAATGGCTTAGATGCAACGCCACTGGCTGATAGCAGAATCAAAGGTTGACTGATCAAACTGCATTCACTCATCGATTGGACATGTTTTAAGCTGATCAGTTAGTATTTTGTTGTCTGCTATTTTTGCCTTAAATTATTTAATACCACAAAATTAATAAATCACGTGGCACCTTCTGTCGAATTGATGATGCAAGGTGAGCAATCGGATACAAATAATCACCGTGAAATGCAGCAATTTGGTGCATCTGTGTTTCACGTGGTAGTGCATTGACATAAATTAGGTGAGGTGGAAAATAAGTCCACCTTGCATAATTCTATCGTCTTGGCCATTTTTATGCCAAAAATCATCAAAGTTGGTAAAAAAAATTAACAAAGTTATGAGAAAAACAATTTTCACTGTTTTTTGAGACTCGGTGTAATGTAAACAACAAGGTTGCAAGGAGTCCTGTGTAACTAGAAACTGGAAATAGTGGGCTGTGAATTCCTGAGCTAAAAATGAGGCTGAGAGGTCATGTGCATGCAGTGCAGTCAAAACTTCTGTCCGGTACAAATCTTGCTGTAACAATAACCAAGAAGGGGATCTAGTCAGCATAAAGTGAAGAGAAGTTGAAACATTATGTATTGCTTTAATGTCATTAGATGCAGCGGCGTCGTGGTTGGCGGTGCAGGATGCTGCCATTTTCTGACAGAGGAGGTTATGTGTGCTCAAAACAACGATTTTGCCCCTAAGTGTCTTAAAAATGATTTTTTCAGCCCAAAATTTGGCATTTTTGGACAAAAATTTGCAGACAGAAAATTTTCTCACAAGAAGATGAATATTTTTCGACAGTTTTTGGACAGCCAAAAATTTAGGGTGGGCAACTGTTCTCCGTGCTGCACCAGCCACGGCGCCACTGACTAGAATCATGTAAAATATCTTGTGTATTTTACACATAGACGTCAGGCCTACAGTACAAGTGCTACAGAGAAATGCATATAATGTACTTAATTTTAAAGATATAGCCTGATGGAAGAGCGTTCAAGTCAACAGCAGATTTGTTGAATCTTTGACAGTTGACATCAAGTGAAGACGAAAATCATCACTTCAATATTATATATCATTCATTTTCAGTAAAGACGTTTGAACACGTACTGCAGTCATCGATGAACACCGGCAAAACGTGCAATTCTTAATATACACACACTCTCTCTCAGGGTGCACCAAAAAGTGACACTTTTTTAGTATTTGAGTTTCCTCTCGTTACAAGCATTACACTTGCAAGCTTTTTTACGACGTATTATTTTTGTTAAATGACGTCCTTTTTCGTCTGCCAATGTAAACAAGTTCTGTTCTTGCATGAATAAATTGTAATTTGGCCAAGCTGGTTGGAACGCTTTTGATTCATAATCTGCATGAGGAGGAACACTGGGCTTCCAAATAATTGTGATTTTTATGCCAATAAAATGAGCATGTTTAAAGTGTGAATAACTTGACAGCAAATGTTAAAACTGTTTAAACAATATAAATATCTGGTGTTTTTGGCTTGCAGTAAGCTTCATTATATAGCATTACATTGAGATACTGACTGTAGTTGAAAAAGTGTCACTTTTTGGTGTCTCGTCAGCAGCACGGGATTGATCCATATTCAGTCTACTAACAAGAGATTGTCAGTGAACGTGATTAGTCGTTCATATCTGTTACATTATGCACACACATTGAGCAACTGCAAATCAGCCAATAATCGGTCGGCCAATTATGAGACAGTGATTATCAGGAGCTTCTACCCCCCCCCCCAGCCTACATATGGTGGATGCAGCTTGCGCTCAGTGAAAAATTGGAAGTTTTAAGTTTTCTCAAAGGTGTAGATCTGATCACAAGAAGCGATTTTCCCCTCAAAATGCAACAAACAAGTAATTTAAGCAAAGCTCATGAGACGCGTGACAGCATTAGCAGTTCCTATTCACAGGTTGTCTTGATCTATCTGTACCCACTTTGACACAGTTCACTCTTGAAATCTACGCCGCAGCCACAAATTGCAAAAAAACACTAAAATCCCTATTTTAGAAGTTTAAGGTCATTCAAGCTCATCGATGTTTACACCAATAAAAAGCTTACAACTATTGCTTGTTATGATAAGCAGCATGTATCTGCCTATCTGCAATCGTTTTCACACTACACGAGCCAATAGCGGTAAAATAACCACTTTTAGAGGGTAGCCGTCTTCGACGCCCGCCTACACCGGCCTCCTTGAACCTAGAGGGTCGGGACTTGAACTGCTGAAATCTATGTTTAATGCTGAAAATTTCATGTGCAGGTTGTCTTGGTCTATCTCCAGCCATTTCATCGCAATTTACTGTTGAAACGTGCGCTGCAGCCAAAAATTGCGAAAAATTCACCAAAACCACCTTTTTGGGGGGTTCATGGTCGTTCAAGGTCATCGATGTTGAGAAATTGAAAAAGCCCGTCACCAGTGCTTGTTATGATATGCAGCATGTCTGTGCCTAACATAATACAACGATGGACAACGTACTGCAGCGAACTCTACATGGCACAGCTTGACCAGAAGGTATCCAATGACCTTGTCAAAGAGCTGAAAGACATCTCGCCACCACTTTCTGACAGCCAGGGTGATATCCTGGTAGAAGAAGTACAAAAGGCCGTGAAAAAATTGAAGAACAACAAAAGTCCAGAAAATGATGGGATAACAGGCGAAATGATCAAACACGGCGGACCACACTTGATTGAAGAAATACACCAGCTGTGTAACGAAGCGAATGATACCCGTCTCGTGCCTACAGAATGAAAAAGTCGGTTCTAGTTCTCCTACATAAGAAAGGCAGTGCTATGGAATGCAGCAACTACAGAACGATTGCCTTGACAAGCCATCTCGGCAAAGTGCTAATGATGATCCTAACAGAAAGACTGAG
>Ga0209671_1005799_pt1 | contig 12557 bp, 6 predicted proteins | sample WorMetHERISLAND2_2_FD_187401 | JGI IMG/M metagenome (GOLD analysis project Ga0209671, IMG submission 187401) | Marine gutless worms symbiont microbial communities from Max Planck institute for Marine Microbiology, Germany - Olavius geniculatus... | ecosystem: Host-associated > Annelida >... | reverse complement strand
GAATAAATTTATTTCAGCTTGTGTGTAGGCCTAACTGTATGTACTACTGACCGTATTATGTGTGTTTTTACTATTTTTAATCGTCTGCATTTTTGCGAAATAAACTCATATATATTCTTACTAAAAATTATCAAAATCTGATAATTGGTTTTTAAGTTACAGTCAGAAATGTCGGGGATGTTTTTTGAGACACAGTGTAGTATAGAGGTATTTGCTGCAAGTTTCGGCAGTATTCCAATAGTTTGAGTGACTGATCATTTGCGTACATGGGCAAGATGACGGATCATTGTATATGTTATAGCAATGGGCATATCGACGACGAAAGGTTGTGCTGGCAGTGACAAATAGTTCTTCAGCTGACGGCGGTCAGTCGCTGCTCATCGTGGTCAATGGTCAGTGATCATTCACCGTGCCTTAAGGCGCGTGCAGAACGACGTAACTGAACTGAAGTTAACAATTGAACTTAACTGAACTAAACTGAAGTAGTTTCGTTTTTGACGAAATGACCAATGGGCAAGCAGTAATGCATTACAGTAGGCGCCGTCTAACGGCGTCGGTGACGTACGCGTCAACCAACGGCTTCGTCCCGCTCGCCCATTGGTCAGTTCGTCAAAAATTAAACCGTGCTAGTTCAGTTCAGTTCAGATACGTCGTCTGTACGTGCTGTACGCAGCGACGGACGTCTTTACGAGACTGAACGCGACATGGAATGAGACGAAATACGCGATTGAACAATACGACAAACGTCGAGTTGGCAGTTAGCGTTTAGGCTGCAGCGATCGACGTCTGTTTCCGTGTTTTGCCATTCGACATCTGCTGCGTGGTCTGTCTGACTGTGTCTGCGACAAAATCACCCCACGATGAAATCCCGGTTAAAACGTGTGCTTTCATAAAACAATATTAGTGATGAGAAATACGAGTAGCATCCAATAAAGCACGGAAATGTGGCATACAAGAGGCGTTTTGTCGTAAGGGGATTGTCGCACAGGGTTTTGTCGTGGGAGTGTCTGTTCCCTGTCAGAGCTAGACGACTGCACTGCTGGGTGTCGTCCAAGATATTGAAATCTGACTGATTCGTTGTGGATCGCCGAGTGGCAGTAGCCGACTGCCGTTTGCCTCAGTCGTATATACGACAAAACAGTGTACGACCGTAACGAATGACGTGTAGCTATATAAATTCGTCAAATTATTTACAACCGTTAGTTACTGATTTGTTTATTTACAGGCGAAGTACGTCAGTTACGCGTAGACGATAACACAAAATAGTTCAGTAAATTTATAACAAGTTTCAATGAGCCGAAGTGCCAAAAATACTATCCGATATGTACCTGATTAGCGTATAGGAGTGCTTGTATTGCTGGTTCACTGCAAAAGAGTCATGAGTGACAACTGTGACCATCATTGTGATGATAATAAGCGCAGTAATTAACATGAAAATTTTATCACTGGTTGGTAGAAATTTTCACAAATTGCATGACGATAAAAACGACAGTGCAACGCGCGTCTTTCCGGCAAAACCTCGTTGAACTGAAACGCAGCAAAACCTAAAACACCGTGAGTAACGGATGCTGATAATACCTGTATTGATGACGAAAATCACTAGAACTTTGCAGACAAGTTTATAGCGGTGACGCGAAATATCGGATGCGACGGTTAAAGTTTAGTACTTGAGAGAAGTTGAGCTGTGAAATATACGCATCATTTGACGATGTCACTTGACCTGAAGTGTTGCTTGCAAGTATATGAAAATTAACGACGTACGAAGTCAATGAAAATTGATACAGAGGGGGAAAGAGCCGCGTGTGTCGTAGTGTGTAGGTTATACGCTGTGGGTTTACGGACCGAGAAGTAGGAAGTAGCCTAGATCGCTGTGCCGCACCGGCCGGCCGGCGGCGACACAAATCATTTATTCCACAGACGGCACGTGGCGTCGTAACTCGTAACACGTCGCCGGCAATTCGTTCAATTTCGTCGCTCGCCCGCTCGTTCGTTGGGACCCATCTGTCTGCGGGTGTCGTGCCGTGGCGACGTGGCGAGATGTTGTGTTGCTTGCGTTCAGTGATCGATCGAACACACAACACAGCTGCTGCTGCTGCTGCTGTAGTGCCTGACAGGTCGCGCGCGCGGCGGCTTCCAATAAAACCCAACAAAGCCGACTTGCCGCAGCGCTGCACCGATGACGAAGACGACTGCGTCTGTCATCATTGCGAATGTTCGTCGCACACAGCGTGTTTGCTCGGCCGCGAACTGACTGATATATAAGTTAGAATATGCGTATGGACATTGTTTCGCCATGTTATAGCCAATGCCCGAATCCTGATAGGCCATAATACCGGTCATGCCCGTCTTTCTGACCAAGGAAGTCTAGATAGATTACTACGAACCGGAGTTCCGTGGTCTGACTGTATCTGAAGATTGGTTCGCTCGCGACTCTGCAAGCTATAAGCGACCCTTATCCTGACTGTCTGCGTCTGTGCGTCTACTGTCTGTCCGTTGCGAGCAGCACGGCTTGTGCTGTTTAGTCCGCGCTACGCTGCAAAGCTTGCAAAGTCGCAAGCTATGTCGCCTACTGGCTTGTCTGTCTGTTCTGTACGGATTCCTAAATCGAAAACTAAAAGGCGCAGAAAACTAGAATTGATGTTAAAGTTCTCTGAGACAGAGATAACCGGTGTGCCATTTTTTAAAACTCAAAACAAATCAAAGATCAAATTCTTAGGGTTAAGATTCCGCAGCTTTTGGCGGTCGGTCGCACAATACGTCGGCACTGGGTCGACGGAACTATCCTGTTGTTATCGACTCGGTACAGAGGCGCGTGGGAAAAAGTGAAGGTGCAGCAGCAGCGCGCACCGGGCTGTCACGTGGGCGTTACCGACACTTTGGACAACCAACCACACGCACCGAGTCGACATCGAGCCACACTTGCCGACAGCGCGAATTAATCAACGTTCTAATGGACCGCTTAGATTCGTCGACACGTGAAACAGCACAGCGGCGTGTGACTATACGGTGTAAGCAAAACCTCGTCACAGAAACGGACAGCTAAAATGACGGACGATTCAACCACGTCGACGACGACGGTGACGACGCGCTAAAATATTGATGTGCGCAGAAGCAGGAGAAGTGTCGGACTTCATTATCAGTCGTTGTATGTCACGCAGAGCGCTCTGATTGACACCACCAGTAACACTTGACAGGTGCGCGATGTAATGACGTAAGGTATTTGTCGGTTGTCGACAATTGTGTTTCGCATTGTTTTTCTTTGAGTACTAAAAACGCACAATATGGCATTCGCAGTTCTCCGTTTGCTTCACGGCGTCCGCAGATAAAAGCAACAAGTAATTTGAGCAAAGCTCACGAGACGCGCGAAAGCCTATAGCAGTTCCTGTTCGCAGGTAATCGTAATCTATCTCTATCCATTTCGTCGTAATTCACTCTTTTGCAGCCAAAAATCGCCAAAAAATCACGTTAAATCAATATTTTTAGGGTTCAAGGTCATTCAAGGTCATCGATGTTGATAAATTTAAAAAGCCTGTCACCAGTGCTTGTTATGATAAGCAGCATGTATGTACCTATCTGCAACCGTTTTCAAATTATTCGAGCCAATAACGGCAAAAGGACGTCTTTTTAGGGGGGTACTTCTCTTCGACGCCCTCGTTCGAGGGGAACCCCTGCACCCAGTGGCACGAAATTTTGTCACGATAAACTGGAGATTTTGGGGCAGCCCACAGTGAAGATTTCGTGAGCCTAGCTTGCACCGTTTTGATACAGTCCACGAGTGTGACAGACAGACAGACAGACGGACGGACGGACGGACGGACGCCCAGACGATGGCAAAGACGCGCGAAGCATTCTGCTTTCGCGCGTAAAAATGGCAACTGCTCCCTTTGAAAAAAACTACAAAAATTGGCATGCTTAAGTTTGTTATGAAAACCTATGTCGATTCAGCGCCGACACGTCTGACCTTTGACACCGGTTACTCTTGCCTTTGAGACCGTTCGCACTGTTTTCGGTTTGTCTACGCCTTTTCGTTTTTGAGTTCGATGCCCGCACGGGACGGACAGACGGGAGGACGGACGGGCAAGACGCGTATTGCGGCCTGTTTAGGATAAACGCACAGTAACTTAAAGGCGCGAGACGTACGCGGAAGTCAGCACGGACATCAGACACGGCGATCAATTTCGCACAGTCATATGCCTACTGAGATGCAAGCGTTGCTACATGCTGCTGCTGCTGCTGCAATGCTATGACGTCGTGTGAGATGTGTAGACTAGACATGTCACTTGGTGTCATTATGTCAACAGCACGCGTCGGTCGGGAAATGGGAAACGCACGCAGGTAATTTGCAGCCCCCGAGCGTTGCGTAATAATAATTGCAGATGCTTCACGCACTTTTATCAACTAAATTTACGTGATGTCACGACTCGTCGTGACTGTTGCGCGGCCGTCCTAATGGGCCCTATTACTGGTCTTGTTTGTCCGTCCGTCGACTCTGTCCGTCTGTCCGTCCTTTTCGTGTGAACGTTTTGCAGTGCAGAAGTAACCAGTGTGCCATTTTAGTGCAAACGGTCAAAGGTTAGGCGGACAGCTGCACAATACGCCGGCACTTGGCCGACACAGTTTTCTAGTTTGTCATGGAGCCAGATCCCGAGCTAACAGCAGTAACGAATGTTAACATGGTATTCTCTACCATTTAGGGCTGAAGTGTAGAGGAACCATTGCAGATGACGTCTTAAACGCGGCAACTCTCTTATTATCGATAAAAAACCAAGAAATCTGAGCTAATGCTCATGAGACACGCGAGAGCCCATAGCAGTTTCTGTTTGCAGGTAATCTTGGTCTGTCTCCATCCATTTCGTCGCAATTCACTTTTTTGCAGCCACAAATTGCCAAAAAATCACTTAAAATTAATATTTTTGAGGTTCAAGGTTATTCAAGGTCATCGATGTTGACATTTTTAAGGAGTTTGTCGCCAGTGCTGGTTATGATAAGCAGCATGTCTGTGCCTATCTGCAACCATTTTTACGCTAGACAAGACAACAGCGGATAAATAAACACTTTTTAGAAGGGTATCCCTGTTTGACACCCGCGTGCGCAGGCCTCTTTGAATCTAGAGGGTCCGAACTTAGACTGCTGAAATCTACATTCAATGCTAAAAATTTTATACGCATGTTATCCTGGTCTATCTCCAGCCATTTCGCCGCAATTCACTCTTAGAATGCGTGTCGCAGCCCAAAATCGCAAAAAATTCACTAAAACCCCCTATTTTGGGAGTTCAAGGTCATTCAAGGTCATCGATGTTGACATTTTTAAGAAGCTCGTTGCCAGTGCTTGTTATGATACGCAGCATGTCTGTGCCTATCTGCAACCATTTTCACGTTAGACGAGCCAATAGCGGTCGAATAACGTTTTTTAGGAGGGTGCCCCTCTTTCGCCCCCTCGTTCATGGGGATTCCTTTCACCCAGTGGCATGAAATTTTGTCACGAAATACTAGAGATACTAAGCTATCATATAATAAAAACCCGAAGTCTATATCTCTACTGGTTTTGGAACGGTACTGGGTCCTGACGGACGGACAGACGGACGGACAGACTGACAGAATTATACCACAGCTAATACGTGCTATAGCTAGCTAGCTAGCTAGCTCTCGCGCGTGAAAAATAGACTAGTAGTGAAGCTAGCATGCAGTCCGTTCATAATAGACGCAAGCTCTGCACTGGTCACGCGCTGTGGGAACGCGAACCGGAAAATAGTACAAGTAGGCTATACGGTATTTGCACAGTGCAGCGACGTATATAGGCTTATCGATCGACGCGTGCACCGTCATCATTAAAGGAATCGAAGACGTCTGTACGTCGTTTGTTGATGACAACTGCGGCCAAGTCACCTTAGCTGGAACTGCCAGCGTCAGCATCCCGATTTCATTCTGTATACGCTGCCATGTAGGCCTAAAAGGTTGCATTTACTACCGGCCTACTTTCTCTCTCCCTCAGCTTTTTGTTTATATCATTCTAAAGAAAAATTCGCCGGTTATAGGCCTATGAGCAAATAGGGCTCATGTGATCAATCTGCGGTTCACTTTCATTACCGATGTACACGTAGTAGGTTTATATTTTGTAGTCACACGCGTACTGACCTCGGTCAGATGTTTTCTTGATCAGTAATCCAGTGTGCCTACATTGTATACAATTTTTTTTTTACCTTATTACTCGGCGATCTTACAAAATAATATTCATGTGTGAAAACACGCATACATGCATATGCAAACGATGTCCGTATCAGTTGCGATTTTTGGACCTAAAATGCGCTAAAATGATTTTTTTCGCATGGATGCCCCAAACCTCATGCTCTAAAAGAGCTTAGACGGCTTTGCCAGACCTTTTAACTGGACTTCTAACAGGTCGCTTAGAGCCGAACCTTTCCCCTCTTGGGAAAATTTGGCTACAAGTACAAGCCTGTATTGATGATGTCCATGCAGCCAGGTGCTATAGACACACAGCCGGTCGACAATAAATAGGCTTGGCCTACTTCCGCTTTTTGTTGCATAATCAACGAAGAGCGGGATGAGCATTGAGTAGCGAACGATGATGCAGCTGCGAGCATGGGCGTGAATCTGTTAAGGACAGGTGGGAATGACTGCGCAAAGTTCTGTTCAGGGACAGCAATGTTTGACTTTGTTCGCAAAGTTGAGGAAGATATGCTTACTTGCACTTGGTGAGAACTGTCATTATTTTAGCGTCAGAGAAGCTTTTTAAGGCCACGAATGCACTGAAATCGTTTGGGGGAACTTACATCGCTCACCGTACTCGCTATGTGAGAGGGCAAGACTTCTCACAGAGCCTTCCTCCACTCCCTTTCCGGTCGGTCGGCGTGCTTCGTTCTTCAGATGGACGCCGCAGGCAGCGAGCAAGCGAGCTATCGACTCACGGAAGCTCCGAGCAGCGTACAACGCAACGACTCAGTATCCAGCAGCACTCACTGACTGGCTGATTGGCTCTATCAGGACGACGACAAACTGAGCGATTGGAAACTGAACTGAACTGCAGTTGGTGCGATGTTGATGATGATCATCAGCGTCCAATTGATCCGGCTTGACCTGTGCGCGCCCCGTGCACCGTGCGGCCTACTGCCCGCCGACGGCGCTGCACCAGCCAATCTGGCGTGAAATATGTGACGACCGGCGGGCGTTGTCGTCGCTACGGTTATACCCCGATTTACACGATCAACCTGGCTCGACGAGCTAGCTATATGTTAGCTGGACGAGCCAGCTCGATGTTTGCCCGATCGTGTAAACCGGGTATTAGCCAGCACCGCAGCTAGAGATACCAACGTGCAAAACAGCGTCACTGGCATGCGTGAATACGTGCGAATTCTGAGCTATCATAATATAGTAGTTTCAATTCCAGCTGTGTATATCAGTTTTGCACTGCATAGCAAAGAAGTCTGGCTATTTGTGAGGCGCTGTTTGGTGCAGTGATATTTGACTTAAGTCCAAGTCAAAGTCAAGTCAAATGAATTATTTGACTCAAAGTGTAAGTCATAGCTCAAGTCAAAATAATGATTTACAGAAGTTTACAGATAGTTAGGTCTATAATGATATCTAGCTTATATTATCATCAAATTTGATCTCAAACATTAAAAAACCAAAAAATGTCGAATATTCAAAAGGACGTAACGCACTTAAACTGTTTCGCGATCACGATACGGCGAGTGCCTGAACCACGTGATTGATGTAATGTGACGTCACAATCGCCTGGAGTCAAGGACATTATCTTCTTGTCATCTTGTTTGTTACCAGGAAGAGACATCTATCCCCTTAAGCCATTGGAGCAAATTTTTCCCTATTCTCTCGTTCTTTTTTCCCTTTTCTGGCGGTTTTTTCTTAGACCTAAATGAATGTAGAGGTCTGAGAAGTGCTGTCAGCTTCTTTGATAGGGTCTCGGGGTAAGTCCCAGCCGCTGTCCATTTTGTAATATTTTGTGCGTAAACACATTTCATAGCAAGCTAAAGAGAAATTTAATAAATTATAACTGATAGGCCTAGTCGTAAATTATACCGAACTCCTTCTCAGTGGGCGAAAAACGTTCACTTAACTTTTCATTAAAGCGTTTCTCTGTGCATGGTGTCAGTAGAAGGTGGCAGGGTAACAGGGGCAGTTGCTTCTGTGCTAAATTGTAGCCTGTTTTTCTCGTCGGAAAGATTTTTTTCTGCAAATGCAAAACTGTGGGCTACAAGCTCACCGTTTGGAAGGATTTCGGGACAAAATTGAAATTTTTAACATTTTCAGTCGAAAATTTTGCATCTGTCTGTCTGAAAGTAGTTGCAACTTTCTGCCGATGTCACCGGCGCACCAACCTTTTTAAACCTACGATTCCCGCCGCTGTAATGATGTACATAGACGGCGTGGTTGTTGCGATGTTCTGTGGCAGGATCTGCGGGCTGCAGAGACGGCCGGCGCCCAGGGCACTGGACAGCCGCAGCAGCGAGGAGGCAGCAGCACGGCGACGCCACGACGACAGCGTACGACGAGCGGCGACTACGTGCGACCGACGACGACCGCGACACGACGACGACGCACTACGGACGACGCAGCCGCTAATGAGATAAACCAACGGCAGAGCGACGGCGGCATGACAACCACTGACGCAAGGTGATGGAATTTCTGACTCCGCACTGTCACTCGCTCGGTCAGACTGTATGTAGGCCTATTTCTCCCACAGCATCAACATCAAGTAATCTGCAGAGCAAAGCTCACGTGACGCGCGACAGCATCGGTGCTGTCACCTGGGGAATCAGTGTGCAACGTGCAATAAAATAACAGTGTGTTTGAAATGGTATTCAGATTTGAGCCCCCTATACGGAGGACTATTTGAATCAACGGGGGAGTCGAAACTAAGATGGTTAAAATGTAAGCCTACTTATTATGTCGAAAATTGCACAAGCATGTTGTTATGCTCTCAGTAATTTTGAGGGTTCAAGGTCGCTTAAGGTCATTGCGACGTCAGTACCCCCGGTAAGCTTGCTAGCAGTGCTTATTATGATTAGTAGCAAGTCTGTGTTTATCTGCAACCGTTCGCACGCTAAACGAGTTAATAGCGGTAAAATAACGATTTCGTAGGTTGTCGTTGTACCTCTCTTTGACGCTTTCGTCCGAGGGAATCCTTGCACCTAAAGCGTCATGAAATTTTGTCACAAGAGACTAGAGACTCTGTGCTATCATATGATGAAAACTCGAAGTCTCTGCCTAACCCGGGCTTGAATTGGTACCGGGTTGTAACGTACAGACGGACGGACGGACAAAATTACGATAGCTAATGCACGCTTAGCGTAGTGCGTCGCGCGTGTGTGCAGCACGTGTGTTGTAAAAATTGCAGGACGGTGAACGGCGCGGAGTCGAGCTTAGAGCGATGCGGCGAGCTCCTGCGTACACTGCAAGCGGTGCTGAGCTGGATGCGAACTACACGACAGACAATGAGGCATCAGCAGTCACTGGGCGGTGATCTCATCTCTCTTCAACAACAGTGCGACGAGCTAGCGGTAGTGCAGTAATTCAATTTCTTGAACATTACTCATAAATTATCTACAAAACTATCTCGGCGCTGACGGCCTGACTATTTGAGGTGAAAGTTCGTACACCGGCTCGGCCTATACCCCAATTTTGTTTTTCTATGCCTTTTCCTTATCGACGAAACGGGCGAATGAATGGACGGGAGGAGAGATGGACGGGCGGACGGGTAAGATGCGTAGTGCGACCTACTAGGACGGCCGCATAATGTGATGATGTTTTAGCAAAACCCGCAGTAAACACAGAATCAAGAAGCATGTGTCTGGCTGACGACGTGCAGACAGGCTGTAACGAACTTGTACATTACAGTACAAGGCTATTTTCTGCTAATCGTCATCGCCATCATCAACATCATCATCAGCGTATTTTTCCGAAGGTCTTCCCTTGCCACCCACCTTTATTTGTTTCCCTTCCACGGAAAACGGTTGCCAGTGGCTATATGAGGCGACTATATGCTGTTGATGCGCAGAACATAAGACGCGAACTGTCCGAGAAGAGATTCACGGCGGAGTTGAACGTGGAGGCGTCGTGGAAGCTTCTGAATGACGTCGGCTGCGACGCTACTCAGATCCCCGTCGACTGCAGCGAAGACGGTGAAGTGCCAGGTATCGTACTTAGACATGTAGAAAAGGGGCCCAGTTGTAAGCTTCTTCTAAATATGCCCCTCGTTCAAACATTGTTTGGGCTTATGACCCATAGTGCTTTTATACAATTTTTGGACAAATCAAGTTCTAGACGAACGACATTTTTTTCAATACTGCACCTTATAACAAAGTAGGCCCTATTTACAGTACACTGTCCATCATCATCGCCATGTTCTGTGATCGCTGAGGTTGTGCACCTGTTCGTACATGTGAACAACCTAACGCACGATATTTCCATGTTTGCATCACCCGCAAAGTCATAAATCTACCGCTAGGCGTCTACTTTGCTTGTGTTTTGACCAGCCTGCCGCGTTATTGATAAAAGTCTACTTAGGCTATATCGTGCCGGTTTTGTATCCTGCATTAGTCGTATTGCAAACGCCATATCCTTTCGTCCGTACGGCTGGAAGAACCACCCATCCATTACAATTTCCACCGGCCGTTAAATTGGCCGCGATGGCGTGGCACGCGTGTCCCTTCAATCAGCCTAATGATAGGCCTCAACCTAATTGGGCACTCGGCGGAATTTTGTTACCATCGCTGCGGCATGCACCAGTAGCAGCAGCGGTCGGCGCCATAGAAAAGTGCCGCTGACCGGCGTATACAAATGGAGCCCCGACCTTTGCGAACGCTCGACTTGTCGACCGCTACGTACACTTGCCGTGCTACCAATACTCTGTAATTGGGTGGCCACATGTGACCCACCCGGTAATTTATTACTTGATTTCATTACAAAGCATATAGGTGCCAAAACTTATTTTCTTGGTTGCTTGCTTATCTTGAAATACAAACAACATTTTGACACCTACTACTACTACTACTAGTACGAAGTTTAGCCTATTGTGTTAGTTAGTAGTATACATACTTGCTCTAAAAGTATCGCAGTGGAAAACAGGCTCAACCGCAAATTAAAAACTGCAGCTAAAACTTATGAAAAACCGAAAAATACGACTAAAACTCAAAATCAAAAAGCTAATTGTTAACATACCTCTTTACGGCAACGTCTAAACTATCACTGTAAAGTATAATTCTCACTTTTAATTATTTAACATATGCCCGTCTTTCGTAAGCTACAGACGTGCACGATAGCCGTAGAAGGTAGCAGCGAGTTGATCAGAATGAAGATTGCTTTATCGTTGTATTTTCGGTTTATATTTCTCAGTGTTTTGGGGTTCTTTAAACGTGTTCTTGTCGTGCTTACACCACGATAATGTGTTTTGTTTTGCCGTGATAAGGTATATGATATGGAGGAATATAACGACGGTTTTGTTGACTTGGGACTGCAGAGATGGAGGAAAGTCTGGTGGCCGCCAGTGATGCGACGGCGGGCGCTCACAGCAGCAGCAGCAGTCGGAAGCTGTATGACAAGCTCGGTCGACTGGCGTACCACGTGACACAGAGACTAGCCGACCTCATTACCAGACTCAACGACTGGCAGAGAACGCTCGACTACATGCTCCAGGTCTGTATGCCTATATAATGTACGAAAGACAATATAGGTGGTGCCAACCATAGATATATCTGCTCAGTACCTGAGAAAGGGTGACGTCATCGGTGACGTCAACGTCGAACACGTCGAGCAACACCTGTTTGCGGGCAAGTCTTGCAGTATTAATCCACGCGCCCTCGTCAACAGTCAGTGTCAGTGGTGCATTTTGTTGTCGTATTCTGTATTTATTAATTACAGCTGTATACTCTACATGTCGGGTACATTGCAGAAAATGCAGATATTCGAGGAGACCCTGGAAGAGGATTTTCATCGGCTGTCTGACTTGGAGGACGTGTCCAGATGGCAGCCAGTCCAGCAGATACCAACCAAACATCTGCAGCGCGAACTCGACCAGAACAAGGTAGGAAACGTAAAGGGGGAAAGTAAAGGTATTTTTTTCGCGAGACACACGGTTTTAGGGCGGTTCTGATCTCAGTTTGTTTAGTTGTCAACCAGAAACCGGCTTACACTGCAAGTCTGCCACGTGACAGATACGAGTGGTTAATGCATGGATGACGACTATTTATATTCATTTATAATTATATTTATTTATATTTATATTTACTGTCGATTCTTAGTGCTCACGCAGATCACATCAGTTCCAGTTACCACCATTTCCCGTAGACTGTGGGCTAGATTCATACATGTAATAAATGTCGGGTAAAAACTGAAAACATCAAAAACGGTTGGGTTTTATATGGGGAAAAAGTAAAAGAAGACGTCTGCAAACGTGGAATAAATAGGTGACTCTTTTTATTTAACGTTTTGACTAAATCCATCGATTCGGTCTTTACATTCATCAAAATTTTTGTCAATAGGCCTAAATCTGAAAACAAATCAAATTCAATATTTTTACCACTA
>Ga0209671_1005798_pt1 | contig 12558 bp, 8 predicted proteins | sample WorMetHERISLAND2_2_FD_187401 | JGI IMG/M metagenome (GOLD analysis project Ga0209671, IMG submission 187401) | Marine gutless worms symbiont microbial communities from Max Planck institute for Marine Microbiology, Germany - Olavius geniculatus... | ecosystem: Host-associated > Annelida >... | reverse complement strand
GTATAAATACTAAATCAACCATAAATACTTACGTTGAGAGCAGGTCAAGAGGCAATGTCAAAATTGAACTAAAGGAGCCACTGAACAGACAGCGATAGATACGACCTGTCAACAGCAACGGCAGTAACACAACTAGAGCTGTCCCAATCAACTCATGCAATAGCTACAGAGCATTTTGACTGGCAACCACTGCATACATAGTGCTGTTTATTTCAGACAACTGCAGGCTTCAGACAACTGCAGGCTTCATGTTGTCATCTGCAACAAACTCATTATCAAGAAAGGATGTCACGCTGAAAATGAATTACTTTGGCTGCAAGCTTCTATAAAAACCACTTTTCAACACTGAACATGCTACACTTAAACTAAAAATTCCAAATAAATACAGAACTTATATACGCATAATTATTTATTACCTATTTAAAATTTTTTATACAAATAATAAAATAATGCAGGCGCAAGAAAATCAACATCCAGTAGCAAGCAGTTCTAAGTAGTTCAAAAAGCTCAGTTGCCAAAGTGTGATCATAATAAATAAATAAAGGTTGCCTCTTTGATGGATTTACGCCGATTATTCCATCAAATAAATAAATAAAGTTGTTATACTGACAAGCAGTAAGTGGTACAATGCCAAGCCAAGCCAGTGCCACCAGTGTGTAATGAAGCCAGTAGCGCACCGCTCTCAGTATGCCACGCAGCAAGCCTACCACAAGGTCTCGTATTGGCAACCGCTTCGGCATGTCCGGTGCATAAACTACAAACAGTAACACCTTAATCAGCAAATGGGCAATTTATGCAGCACAATAACTGTAAATTATGACTTCAAATATGCTTGCTATGCTAGTAGAAAAAGAAGCCTGTCAGGCACTGCCCATATGGAAGGGTGGGTGCCCTGGAGGGGGGGGCGGATGCCCAAAAGCGATGAGAAATTCCACCAGGTTGTCACTATCCTGGAACACATCTGATATGTCAGCGGCATCACTAAAGTACTGTTAGCATTCTGCGGCCCACTTAAAATAAGTGGGTAGAGAGTAAAGGTAAATGCCCAGCTATCTCCTCTCCACTTCCGCAGTGAGGAGATATTGGAGATGAAATCTCTCCAAAGAATTTTAACTCATGAAATAATTTCATCCTATTAATACATTATGCTAGAACAGTCTAAACTAGAAATGCAAGACCACATTATATTTTCACCAAGCTAAAAATGACAAAATAAACATGATAAATCAGTACACTACAAAAACCAGTCATAAATACAAAGCAATTAAAGCAATAAATAATTGAATACATACTGGGTGTAAATATATATCGGTGTTTACAGAGTTCACAATATTCTTTCTTGCTATACTTGAGCCACTGCACCAAACTAACAAACATCAAACATCAACTGCATCAACTGTTAATTTTTTACAGTTATGCTTAATTGACTGCATTGTAATTGTAAAGATGGTATATGTCTTATGATATTACCAAATACACAGAAAAACAGCACATCAGCTATGCATCACCTTATTTAAAACTTTATCAAACAAACCCGATACTACCAGAAATGAGAATATATACCGTATCTACAAAAAAATTCATAATGTCTATTGTACCTGAAGTGACCAACTATTGGCCCCCATGTGACTAGAGAACATGGCACAAGCTGCATGCAGAGCAGCGCTAGCGTGTGAAGTCACTGTTCGTTATTCAGCTGGTGCAGTGCAAATGAGTGTTGGTTTAAATGAAGGCTAAAATAAAACAGATTCAGTGTGGTGGGCAAAAAATAACACAGTAAGAAAATATTTTTGCAAGTTTTGTGGAACACAGTGCATATTACCACAACTGTCACTAAATGCCTAAAATGCTATTCTCCATACCAGTCTTGATGGATGTATTTTATACTGCCAGCGCAGACACACGGATGAAACAATGGCTTCTCGGGGGATCCTTCTGAACGACAGACTCGACACATGTCTACAAACCACACCACAACTCTCGCCATTAGCAACTTAAGATGCGTACAAGACTGTCATTATTGTCACTATCTTACGTAGGCTTAAACAAGGCCAAAGTAAAAAGCATTATTTCTGGGACCACATAAGTGAAGTAGGTCTAGAAATTTAGACATGAAAATGATCAGCGGGCACAGGTGTTTGCCTCTAGGCCCACTTGTTCAGTATGATCTTTATCATAAGTTAAACACAATAAAATTTTCAATTGCAACCTGCTACGACTTCCAGGTCTATGAATTTGTGCTTTAAAATCATACGTAACATCTTGACTTGCCAGAAGTTAAACAGTCTATTTTTAAACGTATTAGTGGTGTTAGCAAAGACAATGTATTATGGCAGACTGTTCTACTTGTTATCAGCACTACTAGTACAGCAATATTTCAGTAGACCATATTTACGCTAATTTTTCTTCAGCTGCACATTAGCTGCAGCACTATTAAATGTCATTTTTGAAAGCAAGACATATGTTTCAAAACCTTGAGCTTCAACAACATACATATTCATACCGATACACTGTGTTGTGGATTACATCAAAAAAAGTCATAATGTATATTGTACCTGAAGTGACCAACTATTGGCCTCGATGTGACTAGAGAACATGGCACAAGCTGGCGCGCTCGCCATGCCTCCCCCTTTGCTAAATCCTAAATACGCCACTGCGCACATCCGCTTATTACCCATAGCCTTCACGTTCATAGGGAACTGACAGCTTTAGGGTCAGGGTTAGCAGCCAGTGGTAACGAGTACTGTAAGCGTATCTGTATGTAGAGGCTACAAAGATACTCTCAACGAAACACTAGCAAAATAACTACAAGTTCGTCTATATAGATAATATATATAGATAATAAGCATATTATTAATTTACCAATCTGTCGAGACTCCATTTTCCGTACTCCACCCTCCGATCACCCCAAAGAATATCTATTCTGATGTTGACGCCTGTGTTGCCACTAGTGATGATTCGATATATCGAAAATATCGATATATGGTTTTCGATATCGATATATCGTATAGTCAAAAATAATATCGAATTTTTCGATATATCGCGATATCTTTTATATATCACGATATTTTCGATAAATCAAGATATTTTACGCCAGAAGTTTATATTTTTATTACTGCATTACCAAAATAACGAGAATAGACGTAGAAAACGACAAACTAACCGAAGCATCCATAGTGTCGTAATTTAACGACCCTTAGAACAGTCTCTAGTTAATTTTTAAGTTCACTGACAAATTTTAGTAGCCAGCATTTTCAAAGCCAATACCACTGGCAAAGACATAAAAAGTTACTGTAAACATAGTATTAATAAAGCTATCCATTATAGTTCATAGATAATGCAATGACAGCAACTAGTGAGTGAGAATTTGACAAATTTCTGCATAAAACAACAATGTTATGATATAATCTGAGAAGAAAAACCTATTTTAAAGTTTTTTTTTGTTCTTAAGGTGATTTTAGTTTTAGTGCACAAAGGTGGGACAAAATTTCAAGATGCGGGAAGAACACCCTATACAGTACTCTTCGTCACATTATTTGTTTTTGAGTAAATAATGTAACGTCAGAAGTCAAAAATCACGATTAAAATATGAAATTCACTTGTCTCGTCACATGTACACTGCACAGCATATAAATATATAAATCTAAAATGACCAATTCTCCACCCCTGAATCTAATGCAAAACACTGCCAAGCAAAATTTCTGTTAAATCAAAGATGTTGTACTGTATGCAACGTATAAAAAACCAACACAGCAAAAAATAACATAAAGCATAACAATAATAGTTTTTAATTGCAATTAATGATTACTGCACATTTCACTCAATCACTGTTATTATTTATGAACGTATAAATCTAAGGTGTTAAATTTGTATAGTTAATAAAGTTAGTCTGCATCATCATGATCAGTGATAACAAAAAGCTGCCAGAATTAAAAACAATTACATATACATAACTGCACAGCAATTTTGTGAAAACACTGAAATAAACAGCAAAAATTTGCAGCACACAGTGGCAGATTCAAAGCAGAGTCTCCCCAGATCCCACCCCTTACTTTTCTGCCACCCCCCATTCCAAATTTCTGGATCCGCCACTAGCAGCACATAAGCCATATCACCAGCATACACACAAACACAGAACAATAACTACACCCCCAGAAACAAACAGTTTGATCACCAAACAATCGGGAAGTTGAGGTAAAATTTTCTTGCAAAATATACACATGCTTATAATTACAACTTTCGTACACCAGCACTACACTGAATCTCACAAAGGTTGTGCAGTTATGCAAGCATGCAAAATGAGTTAATTCAATATTCCCTTATAAGAAATTTCATTTAGCACAGACGTCAAGTGCACCATAAATTACGAAAATCAGCTGACATAATGTCAAAGATATTAAGCAAAAAGAATGTGGACAATTTTTGGTGACAATGTGAAACGTTTGTTACAAATCAGCATATCATCATTAACAACAGTGCTTACATTGCTTTTATCATATAAACAAATCATTAACAGCAGCATCAATTACCAGTTTACAGGGTGTGTATGTGATACTGTATGCATACACATAGGGGCATCTATCCACTCAACTGTGAACTACTGGAGGAAGTTCTCACATCCCTCACCCCCCGCCCTCTCTATCCCCTTATACGTCTTCCCTGTGCCCTTTCCCTTTCCTTCCATTTCCCCTTTCCCATTGCTTTCCGAAAAGCTAGGATGTCTAGAGAACCCCGTTAACTCCTTCAATGGGATTGGGACAAGGCCTAGCTGCCATTTATTTTGGGACATGCTGAGATTGTAAAAAAGCATTCAATTTGATACCTATCTCCTGCCCTCCCCCCTTGAAAAGCTGAAAACGTTCTTCCCTTACTTTTATGACTGAACATTTTCTCCAAGGTTAGTATCGTGTGGATGCCCCTGTGTACATACACAAACCCACACAGTCACACATATACACTAATGGATATCGTTAAATAAAACCTGTATTTTTATCAGAAAATTTCTCACAGTGTAGCCCAGTGTAGTGCATTTTCCTATACAATGCAGAAACATAATCATGATCGGTAAAACCGCATGGTCAGTGCCACATTTGCTAAATTCAGAATTCTAAATTCCAGTCTAATTCTGGTTTCATCTGTCGATATTCAAAACATACGACAACATCGCCAGTTTGTGGTGCAACAGACTGATCGTCAAAACTAAGGCCACACTCAACGTCATTTTTTACCGACTCGACTTCGTTCTTAAAGTGTTTCAGCGACCGAAGACTTCCTGCAAAACAGCCACAAAAATACACATTACATATATTAAAATAATGGAAGAAAAATAACTGAACACTGTCAATATACAACTAATGCACCTAACTCACCATATAAATCTTATATACTGGGTGGTTTATAAGCATGTAAGCCCCTAACTTTCATACATTCAAAACCAAACTTCATCGAATATTAAACAATTCTCAATATTCTTTCACAGGCCTAATGAGAAGTAAATTTGAAATGCGCTAATTTATTAAGGTTGTAAATTTTTCACTGCAAAGACTTGACAAATTTGTGGCGTATGGACCAATTTGTAAAATTTGCTACTGCCATGACTGGCGTGAAAACTTTACATCATAACTAACCATCATATCCTAAATACGACATGGAACATAGGCAGCTTTAGTCAAGTAATGACTCCGTAACACCATTATTCTGAAGCTGACTGGACTTCACCTGGTGATAGTTCTAGAAATGGGTTCAAGCCAGCATTTTCAAAGCCAATGACAAGGCCACTAAATAATGGAGTCTGAAGATGGGCTGTCTAATAACCTGTGTGCTCCAAACTAAACCTGCAGATTCAGAAACTTAATACTGCAGAGTCGCAATAACATAACAAAAAGGCAGATATATCATACAAATACCATAAACTCACAGCGAAAAGCACATTCATTACACGTGACAAAAGCCCAAGGCATCGAAGTCAAGGCCAGTGGTCTTTGAGGCGAAGGCCAAAGGCACAATTTTATGTCCTTGAGCTGTCCTCAAGGTTGAGAACAGACCTCCTCGTGGACCACATCCCTAGTGAGTTCTGTCTCAATGTAGATGCAGATGGTTGAGGGCAAAGCACAGACCTGTGGTGAGGACGTCGCCATCACGGACCAGCTTAAACAGTTTCTTCTTCTGCAGAACGCCCTTACAGCACCGACAGCCAGCGACAAATACTTTCTCCTTGCCCTCAGTTACCGTGAATGGTGCCAGCACGTTAGCTTCACCTATGCACAATGCACATTAGCATAAAACTGGCAATGAATCGTCTATCTAGCTAATTTACCGTACTATACTAGCTGCTAATGGCTATGACAACAAACGCCAAAATTGACGTTTTAAGATAATATATTGTAAAAAAAACACACAATAATACGCAGTAACAGTTAGCCTAAACAACTATCATTACATTTCTACGTAAAATGGCTGGCTAACATTACATTTAATCATTCTTTATTGCAGCAAAGCAACCAGCTTAGCATGCGAGCATACGCAATATGCCTGAACTGCCATTGATGGCTGACGCTGATTCAAATTCTCCAAGCTTCTGTTGTCATCGTTTGACGTCCAAATCAACTGCTGATGTCATCCGTTGTCGGCTGAAAATGATCTCAACGTCGGGTCATGTGGAACACTACACGTTGTCCCGGAATTACCCAGAAATTCATGGTTTGTTGACAACACCTTCTCACCAAGTCGATGAAGGTTCCGTGTCCAGGCCCGAATCGTCAGACTCAATTCTGTCAGCACTTTCAACGTTCAGGTAGCCTCTCTGTCGGACTACGACCACCTTCGTGGCTTTCAATATCTCAATACAAATTCTCACATGAGAAATTTATCGTTTCTCAGTCTAAATCAACGTTTTGAGCCTATTAATGGCTATTCACATATCCTCACTTGAAATTATCTTGTAACTGCCGGTTAAGATAGTGATGCATGGATTCTCAGTTCTGTAAACATTTAATTCTGGCAATGTTCCAGTGTTGTGGTTGATGCCCAGGACTGGCAGGAAGCAAGCAAGTGTTACATATGCGGATTATAATCTTCTATCCTATGCCAGCCTTGCTATAAAATATTAGTTTGCACATATCACAACCTTACACATATACCCTTCATGAGTATCAACTTTCAGGCTAAAGTAGTAATAAATGAATGTTGACCAGCAGCTATCAGCTTAGTCCAAAAGACAATGGCCACCTAGAGCCATTCAGCATTCATCCCACCACAAGCAAATCCTCACAAAAACAAAGCAAGCACCATGAACACGTTATGCCTTCTAAGTTACTATTACCATAGCCAAACTAGCACCAGGAGTCAAGACAAACAGATAACAATGATATCGTTCAGTTAACAATGAATGGCTAGCATAAAGTCACGTGTAAAATAAACCACTATTCATTTCAAACAAGTCACTCACCTATCTGTTCTTCAACGTTTAGTGGCACCAGCCTTTCCCTGAGCTGCTCCTTTATTTCAGCAATCAGCTTATAGATGACTTTATGCAATGAGACTTGGACTTTGGACGACTTGGCAATGGCAGATACATGTGCTGGCAACGAAACATTGAAGCCGTATACTATACCTATAGCGCCCACACACTAACACTCATTACTACTACAACAACAACAACAACAACAACAACAACAACAACAACAACAACAACTACCGCCACTACAACAATGATTACAACTGCTATTACTACGACTGCTACTACTGCTACAATTACTGTCATTACTGGCACTGAAACATTAATTTAAAAAATAAATAAAAGTCACACCACTAAGAAAAGATATCAAACTAGATATAAAGTATCCCTGAAACATATGTCATGTATAAACGACTCTTCACTCAGCCAGATGCATCAATGACTACAGGACTGGATGAACATCACTTACTTACTTATTGCATATTGCTGCCTTGTGACAAGTGTTAGCTGAATTACTGATAGCTAATGATTCTAACTGAAAACGCACATGTTCTTGGACAATAATCACACTTTAGCTTATAATCAAAATTTTTTCAATCGTTGCCAGCTCTACTACTAAAATAGACATATTATTTCACAAATGGTCATATTCAACACACTATTGAAGGTAAAGTATAGTAACAATCGAACGCTGTTACCATCAAACATGGCTGCCATTTCAATATCAGATTCAGTAATGTTGCCGACGCCGTAGTTCAACAAGTGCAGCTGACAATGAGGTGAATTGTACGTCTCAAGAATGTCAAGTATTGCTTCAACTGAACCGTCGACATCACCTGTGCATTTGACACAGAGACAAATTACTCAAGAATGCAAGCCACCATATCGCTGACTGTAATAATATACAAACTGCTGAATGAGGTCCAGTATGTACAATTAATAAAATCCAATTCGGTCATCAATGATTTGGTACACTGCACCAAAGGCATCAAAAAAAGACTGGCTACTAGAAGATTGGCTATTAATAGCAAAGTCAAAAAAACATCTTTAAAATGCTGAACCTGCTGCAATTCTATTGGGTTTTAATTTTTTTTGGAACTAAACAGTTTTTAAAGCCCAAACTGATGGCTTTTCAAGAGTTTTCAGTTATTACAGTGAGCACTGCTAGATAATGTCCACATGAAAAAAACATCCAAAAATTTGCAAATTCATAGGTTTCATAGTTCAAAAAACAACTGTAATGAAACACTTAATTGCAACAAAAAAACAAAAATTAGATTAGTGGGTTCTCTTGGTGGGCTCGCCGCAAAATCACACTGGTTTTTTGGGTATGTGCCCCAGTGTCTCCGCTGGTTGATTAATGCTCATTTATGTTTCTGCAAAAAAAACCCTCATTTAGCAGAGTGTTAAAATGGAGGCTCCCAAAAGTCTTATGCCCAATGCAATGCATGTTCTCTCAGAGTAACTGCTAAATTAGTCAAAAATGTTACAAACAGATTATGATAAAATTCACCAGAGAGGTAGAATGTTAACCCAAAAAACAAGGAATTAAATTTCAATGAAAATCTAGACCATGACAAAAACCAAGCATTTTCACAAAATATATATAATGTCTACAGATGGACAAAGGCATAACAAATACCTGAATAGTGTGCACTAACCTTTAATAACAACACACAGCTGAGGTCCCTTGTTCATGTCTATCACTTCTTTTGTCCGTTTATTTCTATACAGTGCCAACCTACGACGGCCTTTGTCCAGCTGCTTCTGTCTCATCTCACGATACTCAGCATCATGCACTTCGGCTTTTATGCGGATCATTTCGTAATCTTTGTCAGTCTGCTGCTGACGAATCTTCTGCTGGCGAAAATTTACAACATCTTTCGCCTTTTGCTGCAACAGCACAACACAAACTGTAGCAGTTTGCGGTACTGAGAAAAAGGTGCACAACGGTATTCGTAGAACCCATCTCGAGAGTCATAAAACATCCAGCATCCCCTGTCATATGAGATCAGACAATGTTACCTGTCACCCAACACAGGTGAACATGCCCCATCTTAACTCCAACCATGCAATAAAAAAACGTAAATGTAAAGTCCTTCCTGAGCCTTACGGTCCATAGGGCAGCGCTGATCTCCGTTTCCTAAGGCCCTCAGCCAGACACCAGTTTTTACACGGCGAGACCACGGATACGGGGCCAGTGTATCGCACGGTGTGCCTGTTTACGTCCCAGCGGTGAAGCCGGTACCAAATTATACTGCTTGGTGACAGAGGCACATGTGTGTGAAAAACTTGCCTAAGGTCGTTACCCGGCAGTTTCCCGGTGCGGAGTCGAACCTGCGTCTCTGAGTTACCTCAGGATTACAAGTTCGACATGTTACCGTTAGACTACCGAGCCACATAACCATACAATAACAAGCTGTTATTGGACACTGATAAATGCATGTAAAGTGCAGACTGTTAACTGAAAAACCAGTCTTCAGTCTTCACCAATGTTTGCTTAAGTAAAGGTAAAGTCCACGTACTTGCTATAGCGCTTCTTACATGCTTCTTCAAGACCACAAGCGCTTTACAATCTTGGAAGTGGCAGCTGATTGGCGTGAGCTAATGATACCGCAGCGCACTATGCGGCTATCCACTGCCCGCGCGAACGAACAATTGGACCCGTGGTTTGCAGCAAGCAGACATACCACCGCCCCAATCAGCCACACTAGGCCTTCACCCCGTAGCCCGTAAGCTACTACTCATTTCCCATCCCAAGAAGGGTAGGAGGCTGAGTTGGCCTGAGCACATAGTAGGTTAGCAACTTGCTCAAGGTTGCTTGCAAATGACGGCAGCGAGAATCGAACCGCAACCTGAAAGTTACGAGTTGACACCAACCACTAGACACTTGCACCTACGCAGGCAGGTAGGTGTGAACAACTTGCCTAAGGCTGTTACTTAGTAGTGCATTGGCTGGGCACTGAACCGTGGACCTTTCGGTTTCGTATCCAACGCCCTAACCACTGAGCCACCAGTGTCAGTAAACTTGTTGCTTTTACTTGTCTGACACATTCTGTCATTTAACGTTCAGTCATTTCATGCTTTAGCACCACTATGACATAAATCAATGCGTATAAGGATTTTGTATTGCACAACTGAGTGCACATTTGCATATCTGGTTGTGCAATGCAGCAAACATACTGAAATACTGAAACTGGTTTACTGACTAATCTTGAATCAGCAACAGTACCTCGGTGTTCACTTCTAGTATCTCGTCACCAGCAGAAGGCAGCTCTCTCCAGCCAATAATCTCAACAGGCATTCCCGGCTCTGCCAGGATGACTGGCTGGCCATGCTCATTAAACATCCCACGCACCTTCACATTGCATTATCATCAACACAAATACTGACAGTTATACAGCTTCAGTGTGCACATAAAAAAGATAAAAAGTAAAGCTACTTGCTGTAGTGCTTCTTACATAGTCAGACTCACGACGTCGACTAGTAGCACTTTATAATCTCAGAAGTGGCAAATGATTGGCCTGAGCTAATGATACAGCAGCGGCAATCCATTGCCCATGTCAGGGAACAACTGAAACACATTTTGCACATCTAGCAGACATACCACCGCCCCAATCAGCCACACTAGGCCTTCACCCCACAATCTGTGAGCTACTACTCATTTCCCATCCCACTGAGGGTAGAAGGCTGAGCTGACCAAAGCACACAGTAGATTAACAACTATGCTCCATTAGCCATACTGGTATGACAAACACATTATAAATGCTGACATAAGTACGAAACGTTTTTCAAAAAGTAACTGCATTTATGTTGAAATCGGTGCATACACATGTAAACTAACAACAGAACAAATACTTCAGCAAATTTATACAAAGCCTGATTTCGCTTATGGAAAGGCATAGGCATGGGGCCACTTCGTAAGGCAAAATTGCTCAAAGTCGTGAAAATATTGTCTTGTCACTGAATTGTGTACATCATTTGACATGACTTGGGCCAACTGCATCCACTCATTTTGTGACGAGGTATAATAAGAATTACACTATATGACAATACAGTAGTATTTTGCAGAATTCACATAATGCACAGAAACTGTGAGCAACAGACCTTAGCCCATGCAGTACCGGCAACAAGAATGGAGCCTTTCTTCAATGAACCTCGTTGTATCAGTGCCGTTGATAGTTTCCTACAGTTAAAAAATGGTGTATAAGTTATTATGGTGGACTTGTTGACTGATTGCAGAGCTATGAAGCATCACCTGCAATATGGGATCATGCAGTGCTATTTGCCATCAGACGCAAGCAAATGCAACCCCAGCCAAGCAAGCTGGTACTCGTTTTACCTGCTCCAGAGGGATGGAATACACTGAGCTGAACTTGGTCTTAGTTGTACATCTACACTGAAGATGGATGATCCGTCCACACACAGCCACCAATCCCAATAGTATCCACAGGATAGCAACCCGACCAAAAGTCAAATCCACCAACTCTCGATCCAACATCCAACTGTATGCCACCAAACCACAGTATATGGCAAACAAAACTCGGTTCGACTGCAGCAACAGCAGTTGCCCAAACATCAACCAATAAGTAATCAAAAGTTGCAGTTTGATAAATTGTTACAGTTCATCAGTTACTGTTTCAACTAGTGCTGTCGAGAAGTTAATTTCTTAACACATGCATTAATTAACGTGTCATTATAGTGCTGAAGTTGTAGGTGGACTACATCGAGAGGGTGACTGGAATGATGAAATGAACTCATGGCTGTGTCCCAAGACCGTGACAGTAGTGACAAAGAGCAACACAACAATTTCCAACTACTTGAATATTATTCAACCGTGAAATAACCGTAGTTTAACAGAACACTGAACTCCTGATTCACAAAATGTAGTTGTCGCGACCTGCCGCAATATAAAGAACTTTCTTTTTATTAGATTGAATTTAGCGTTTATAGTCACCGATTTTAGAACTGTTGATTTGACTAAATTTCGCATTTACAGTGTCTGATTTCCTCTACATACAGTGATATAGGAGCCTTTTATTGGACTGACGTAGCAGCTGTATAGAACTCGTAAAGCGGTCTGTATCTGATTGCTGCAGCGC
>Ga0209671_1005797_pt1 | contig 12558 bp, 10 predicted proteins | sample WorMetHERISLAND2_2_FD_187401 | JGI IMG/M metagenome (GOLD analysis project Ga0209671, IMG submission 187401) | Marine gutless worms symbiont microbial communities from Max Planck institute for Marine Microbiology, Germany - Olavius geniculatus... | ecosystem: Host-associated > Annelida >... | reverse complement strand
GTACTGTTGGTCCACGGTGCCTTATTCTGTATTATTCGGCACAACCCTTCAGAGTTACCTCATAAAGGGCTTCCTCCATCGGCCAGCCAGAGGACGTGCCCCTATACGCCATAGTACCACCAGCGTGGGGCATTTGATGGCAAGTTGTATCAGCAATATTCACACCAAAAATATTAGAATCCGATAATTTTTGTTCAAGTTACAATCGAAAATGTTGGGCATGTTTTTTTTGAGACACAGTGTATATAATCTGAGTAATGTCAATCAAAAGGAATGTAATTAGAAGCAAAAATTTAACAGTTCATTAACTCATACTAATAAACAAAGAAATAAAAAGTACATGTACTAACCAAGCTTTACCGAAGAACACAGAAATGGATGTGAGAAGAAAGCATCTAAAATCGAAACACAAACACAAGTGTACAAAACTGTACATTTAACAGAAATATGCATAATATATTCAACTTATAACATAAATCATATCAAAAACAACAAACAGGAAATATTGCATGGCATAAATGGAAGCCTTCATCTTAGCCACAGGGTGAGTCAAAAAAACGACCCCAAACTTTCATCCTCATCTCCTATATATAGTAACATAATATGACAAATGCCACCATAGTTATCAGTACTGCATGCAAATTATACTTAACCATGTGAAATTTGTTTTGGGAAATTACTAAAAATTTTCCTAAACATTTCCAATATGCAACACTGCAAGACAGTTCTACAACAAATAACAAAAAAATGTTAAATATCCAAAAGCCAAAATGCCATTACACAAGACACAGCAATGAGTGAGTAAAACAAAACAAGGAAAGCCCAGGTAAAGCAAAGGGGAACGCGCAACAGCAGTGCATGTTTGAAAGCCCAGTCTTTTACAGTCACCAGAGGTTGCCAGACAACCAGTGGCTAATTATCTATAGTGTTTTACTTGTACTCACCAGAGGGTGCAACATGTCTCACTCAGCCAACTCTCTATCGGTTGAAAATCGCAAATTTTCCCCACCCCTTCACATTTAGCACCCTAGCTCGGGGTGACCCCTTTCGAATTAATGAAAAAGCTTTACGGATCCTGAAATTAGAGTCTTCCAGGAAACCGATAGCGAAAATTTGGTGATCCTAGCTTGCACCGTTTTTGACTGATCCACCTGTGTGATGGACAGACAGAATTGTGATGGCTAAGACACACTACAGCAGTAGCTGCTCTTGCACGAAAAAATGTGCTTATAAAGTACCATAGCTCATTCTTTCTGCTGCATTACGTTTCAGCAGACCCAACAGCAGATTCTTCAAATGAATGCTTGTCTGAGCAGGAATCCTGTTAACACATTAAGCAAAAATGATTCAAACAACTAAAAATTATCAACATAATCTATAAAGCATAAAATATCAGCAGAAATGAATCTAAGCCTGTGAAGTGCCAATATTTACTACAGAAATGACAAAGCAACTAATAAGTTTATTCTGTTTCGTAGTTTCTATTCCTTGTAGTCCCTTTATTCAATGTTGATTTCATGTATAGTCCTAAATAATTCAGCACGAATGCAGTGATAAACACACATCAGTGCTTTAATAACCATTTTCCATATACAACATGGACAGCCAGCGACCCCACTGACTTTTCTTTCTCCACGACTTTGGTATAATTAAAAAGTTTTCCAGTTTAGGATCATCCTCCTGAGTCTTGCATAAACTCGGCGTCCACTCTGGCTACTGACTAGTTCCATTAACCTCAAACTACTTTCACCACAACCACTCACCAATGTACACCATGAACGAGAAATGAACCAGACACCAAATCAGCCCACAAACCACGATCACATTCTGTTCCTTGCATGTGTGCTTGACCGTGCATCGTTTGATATACATTTTTAAAAACTAAAATTTAACAATGTAGCAGACCGACAGCTTTCAGGTGCAGTAGATCAGCAATTTTTTCTACCATGTCGACTGGTAAAAAAGTTTGAAAATCGGTCTATATTCAGCAACAAAAACAAGAAGATTTTGTGTGTCCAGTTCCTTTTATTCACCATGTATGACAACAGCATCAGCTGATACTACAAACACTAGTGACAGGAGTAATACTATGATAATAAACGATTTGCACTGGCATGCAAGCAGCTAGCTCTATCTAGCACACAAACTAAAAGAACCAAAACTGTTTCAATGTAAATTGAAATTATATGCTATGATAAACGATTTGAGAGTATCATCATCGCTGAATACTGGACCTTGGCTGCAGCTGAGCAGAACGCTCATAGAGTTGTCGCAATTGCTGCGGTGTTGAAGCTATGAACGGAGCACATCCTGTGAGACACTGATAGACAATTGTCGCTACACTCCACAGATCAGACTTGGCATCATAGTGCAGCGACATCAGCACCTCTGGAGCCTAACCAGTCCAATGGTCAATTGACTGATCAATTATTTATTTAAATCAGACGAATTGCGTCCACATACATTGAAGAAACACAGACAACAACACAGTAAGACTAACTAATAAAAAACAGTGTTAAAAAGAGTAACAAAGACAATAATGCTTACTACCAGAAATCATAAAGAAACAAGGCAAAATGATGAGAACAGTAATTATACAATTTTCTTAACAGATTAAAGTCACTGTTTATCCAAGACTTCCAATTTTATACCCTAAAAACTAAAACCATTTCTCAAATGCAATAAAAAAAATTCAGAACAACAAGAAAAATACGAACACAGAGAATTATTGGAACTATTGAAATTAATCACATTATTGTAAAAAGTAAAAAAATGAAAAAGTGATATAACAATAATTACCATATACATTGGAGATCCACAAAGTGTTTCAGCCATTACGCCACCTTCAAGAAATCTTGCAAATCCAAAATCAGCTGTAAAAATCAACAAAAGATTAAATTACACTTAGTCTTGATATCCAGAGACAAGGCAGTTATAACTTACCACATACAGACAAATCACCCTATCTATGTGTTCCTACATGCAACTGACAATTTTTATGCGTGAAAGCAGCTACTGCTTTCAGCGCGTCTTAGCCATCGCAATTCTGTCCGTGTCTGTCACACGGGTGGATCAGTCAAAAGCATTGCAAGCTAGAATCACCAAATCTTCACCAAATTTTGCCCACCCTACTCTCATCTAGTGCCCTTGTTCGGGATGACCCCTTTTGAATTTATGGAAAAGCTTTTCGGTTTCTGAAACTAGAGTCTTCCACGCAGCCGATGGTGAAGATTTGGTGATCGTAGCTTGCACCGTTTTTGACTGATCCACCCATGTGACAGACAGACAGACGAATGGACGGACGGACAGAAATGCGATGGCTAAGACGCCTTTCGCACGTAAAAACCAAAATTTATTGTCATTTGATAATGTTAGTATTTTGTAGACACCAAAATGAGTAAAACAGTACAGTAGTGCTAAGAAATGCAATGTCTGACCTATCTTGAGCGTGAGGTCGATCGGTGCAGGGACGAGAGACTCGGCTGAATGGCAGAGCAGCAGGTTCTGTGGTTTGAGGTCTCTGTGAACAATGCCGAGTGACTGGAAAACCTTCATTGCTGATGCTATATGTCACACACAGACATTTTAAGTACAAATCAATGATATCACATTATATGCCTATCAGAGTTTGCTCACGATACTAACTTCAGCTTTTCCAACATTAACACTCTTACTACAGACTAAGTTCAGAAACTTGTCGCCCACAACAGATGAGTTCATGTGGCCATTGTGAAATCTACCGTAAAAATGTACTATATAAAATGCACTGTGTGTTTAAGAAACTAGCTAATAATTCTAGGTGTAATTTGCCACTCACCAATCTGTCTGAGAAAATGTGCTATAATGTGTTCTTCCAGTATTCCATAATCTGGAAAAAACCACATTAAACATAAGACTAACAGAATCAACAACATAAATAAATTAAAATAATGCTAGCAAAAATACACATAAATTAGATTTTAGTTCAAATCCGAGTCACAGTCCTAATCCAAGGTTCAAAAATCCAGATAAATTACAATATGTATCTAGGAATTTTACAGAATAAATTTATTTGCAGAGTTTGGACGTGGTCTAAGAAACTATGCATTGTATTTTGGTGACTATCCAGAACATGCTGAGATCATAAGCCAAAGCCAAATATTTTCTACAGTATTCCTAACTAGAAGACGCTCGTGGGAGTGCATATCTGCGCCAAGTGAACCAAGTGAAATGATTTAAACACAAGGAAAGAAAAGGGAGATGGTAGAGTTGCTTCGCTGTAGAAGGAGGGAAAAGTAACAGCTGGCTAAGCAGCTGTTGGTGCAATGACTTTTGTTTTTTTGTCACTGTTATTATGAGTCATCATGTACACAGAAGGAACGATGCAACGATGAACAGAATGGCCAATCTCTTAATCTCCTCCGATGTTCACTATGCTCACTTTGGTGAAGATAATTACTTAATTGCTGTTGCAATTCCCACAAACAGCCATGAATAACAAAAAGACTGTCCTTGACAGAGATGTGCACTCTACTGAGTGACTATTCTCTAGTTACCAACGTCAAAATATTAAATAAAATCAAATCAAAATCAAAAAAACTCACAAACGCGTACCATGCAGAAATTGTCCAAAGTCACCACCATTACAATACTGCAACACATGAGCATCCCACAAAGATAGAAATGTGTACATTAAAGCAATAAGTCATCAATTTTCAACTTTATTGGATTAGATGTTAAAATCAATAATCATGCACAAATCCAAAGTCAAAATCTGTAATGTGCAGCAAGTGTCTATCAAACTGGCAGAAAACTTGTCATGTGGGAGTGGAAAATGCTTCTAGTTCATTCCAATCAGATAATGCTTATATTTCCTACAAAAACTTGGCATATTTTATTAGTGCAATCAAATCATCAACTATTACTGTATATAAATAAACAAACTGCAAAACTATACAAGAGTGTTTAGTACTGTTTACCTCCATAACAAGACACACTTGCTGAGGTGTAACCTGCAACAAGAAATAAACTAGAATTAATTTTTAAAAAGATGCTGCAAAATGAATCTCCAGGTGTAAACAAACTATGTTATAATTACCCCCATTACACTGCTATCTGACAGAGGCAATTTGGATATTTCTGTGGATAACATCTATGGGTGCTGAATTCTGCTGCAAACCGATCGTACTTACAGACAGCAAGAAGTAGATCAAAACTAAAGTCAAAGTAAATATCATTTGCCACACAGCAAAGTGTCAGCAGTTTTCAACATGGTTTGTGAAATGAAGTTAACCTGTTCTATTCCAAAGTTATTCGCTGTCAAGTTTGAAAATAGCCAAATATCAAGCCCAAATTTACATATTTTATGGGAGAAATTTGATGGGAAAATAGGCTCATTAATGCTGACCCAATTTTTGAAATTACTCTACACTCCTTGATAACATGTGTGTTCAAAAGTTTGGTTGCAAGGTCCAAGATATCTGCAAAATCATGCGCTGCAAAAAATGCACACGGCAAAACACAATGGCCTGCGTTTGTCACTGCAAGCACAGCTATAAAAAACACAAAAGAAGTTTTCAAGAGAGCAGTGCAGCTGCCAGCAGTATGATCACTGAAACATGAACACTTCACAGCTGGCTTCAGTCAAACAATAACACAAAGACGTCATGCAGGTGGCACACTATCTTAACTGATCAACACAGCATGTATGCTATACACAATAAAACAAGCAATCTGAGGTAATGCTCATGAGATGCACAAGAGCCTATAGCAGTTCCTGTTCCCGGGGTGTCTTGGTCTATCTCCATCCATTTCATCACACTACACTATTCTGCAGACAAAAATTGAAACAAAAGTCACTAAAACCCCGTTTTTTGGGGTTCAAGGTCATCGATGTGGATACCACCAAAAAGCATGTCACCAGTGCTTGTTATAAAAAAACAGGATGTCTGTGCCTATCTGCAACCATTTTCACATTAGACAAGCCAATAGCAGAAAAATAACCACTTTTTAGGTGGTACCCCTCTTTGGCACACTCACGCGCAGGCTCGTTGAATATACGGAGTCGAGACTTGGACTGCTAAAATCTACATTCTATGCTAAAATTTTTATGTGCAGGTTGTCTTGGTCTATCTCCAGCCAATTCTGTGCAATTCATGCTTGAAATGTGTGCTGCAGCCTGAAATCGCGAAAAATTCACTAAAACCTCCTTCACCTCGAGTGACCCTGAACCCCATGTGCATCCCTTAAAAGCTCGTCACCAGTGCTTGTTATGATAAGCAGCATGTCTGTGCCTATATGCAACGATTTTCATGCTAGACAAGCCAATGAAGGCAAAAAATGTCTTTTATGGGGGGGTGCCCTCTTTCTCCCCTTCATTCATGGGGATGCCTCTCATTCAAGGCATGAAATTTTGTCACAAAATAATAGAGACTCTACGCTATCACATAGCGATAACCAGAAGTTTCTATCTCAACTGGGCTTGAATCCATACCAAATCATGACAGATGGATGGACAGAATTACTGTATCTAAAACGTGCTATACAATATAGAGATCTACAAATTATTCACTTAAACACCTAACTGTGCATCGTGCATCATGCATGATGCAATTCATACTGTGTTCAGATAATGTAGCACTTGTTACAAAGTTACAATACAATACAAAGTTACAATTAAGCCCCAACTGCACTAGGCTACTTCGAATTGTTGCGGATTTGTTGAACAACGAGCTGTACAGCAATCTCACATACAAATCAAAAACCTAAAACAAATCAGCAGTGTGTTAGGATATTGCACAGCTTGTTCTAAACTCTGGCAACAGGTCTGCAACAAGTCAAAGTAGAGCACTCTGGGCTTGCATCTGTCACTAAATGTTGCTTTTACCTTGCAGTCAAGCAGTGAAACAATGTTCTCATGTTTAACTTCAGCAAGATCCTAAAAACATGCACAGAACTACAGTCACAATCACTGTGAATGATTTCACCTACATCCCCCCCCTATTTTCAGGGTCAGGCAATCTAATGATGTCAATTAAATTTACCCCTGATCACCCCTTATTGCCATAGCAACCATGCAAAAATTTAAAATTTTGCATTCCAGCCAATGGAGATTTCAGAGTGGTGCAACTTAGACCCCGTAAAAAATACATGCACGTGGTTTTCACCTACCACCTATTATAGAGCCCGGACTGTCCAATGGTGTCATTTAAATTTACTCTAACGACCCCTGTTGCCATGGCAACAAATTTTTGGACTAAATAGACTATAACTCGATCCCTGTAAAAATAACTGCATGCTTTTTTCACCTACCCCCAATTTTCAGGCCCACACCAATGGTGTCATTTAAATTTACTGCTAACGACCACTGAATGTTGCCATGGAAACAAATTTTTCAACTAAATCGACTATAACTCGGTCCCTGTAAAAATAATTGTGCGTTGTTTTCACCTACCCCCTTATTTTTGGGCCCGCACTATTAGATTGTGTCATTTAAGTTTACCCCCTATCGACCACTGTTGCCATGGCAATGAATTTTTGGACAAAATGACTATAACTCTATCCCTGTAAAAGATAACTGCATGCAGTTTTCACTCACCCCCTATTTTCAGTCCCGGGCTATCTGATGGTGTCATTTACATTTACCTCCTAACGAACTCTGTAGCCATAGCAACCAACCATTATTATTCAAAAACAAAATTGGCTGCAGCACAGCTTGTATTAAAATGTTACGTGTGAAAAATTTTTCCTCGCACCAATGTTCATTACCCGTCCCGAGGTTTTCTGAAAACAGTGAATACAGTTATTGTCATAAAATCAAATACCAAAAAATTTGACCAAAAAATTGACTAAAACAGCCAAAATTAGGGCAAAGAACTTTCACAGCTAGCAAAGCTATGTAACGACGATACGATTCAACACTCGAAAATGGCAAAAATGGTTTTGGGCAAAATTATCATGTGTGAAAATTTTTTGCTCTAATTTACACATAGGTCCGCAAGAGCGTAAAATGCAGAACTGCGACAGCCATAGCGTGGCAATGGGACAGATACCTCATTCCACAGAATGTATTTCTAGTAATTTACATATTTTCTCAAACAAAAAAGCTACAATCATGAAATTTACTGGCAACAGACAGCTAATGACATATAGTATGAACATAACAAAATTTCTATATATTTATTTTCTTCTTTCAAGAAAAACCACAAATTAACAATAACCACACTACTGTTTGTAAAGCAATGTCACAGACGATGAAATTCATCACCTTTAGAATTTGCACTTCTTTGTTTAATACATCAGCCTGTTTCATTAGATTCCTCTTTGTTATACACTTGACTGCCACTGCACAGTCGGGATCCTAGCACATCACAGAATCAGCTGATTAATACACCATCGATGGTATATACTGGTATAATTTAATTTAGAATGCGATACATGAAACAAAAACTCTAAACACCCAAACTTTATTACATATCAATCAACTGGAATCTACAAAAAATAAAATACCACTACACGTATGCAGTCAAAAGTGAAAAGTATAGCCAGTTAAAGATGACAGAATGGAACACTGTAGCACCAGAGTACATCAGATTCTTGGCAATCTGCACACCTAGCGATACATGCCTAATTTCAGACTACTCAATAAAAAATGTATAGGCTCCTCCCTAAAGACCACGCACAAAGCTACTACGTCTGATCAATATAAGGATCAATGAAATTTGCACTGGGCAGGCAAATTTTCCTGCATGCCCTCTGAATGGGAAGGTGTACTTTGCGGAATGCAGAATGTGGAATTTTCGAAAGGTGTATTTTGCGGAATGAAAATTTGTGGAAAATGATGCTGTTGTTGTTGTTGAGTTTTGTCATAGTTTGTGGCCACTGGCTTAAGATAGTAAGCTAATTTGTAGCATTGTTTTGGTAGGCCTATGTTACGTTCATTTAGTATTAGGCATTCGCTAACTATGTGACCCGCATTTTTTTAGACAGCCGTTTTAGCAATAATGTTCTTATAATGAAAGTATTTCTTACGAAGTACAGAAAGTTAACTCCTAATAGCTTCAGGCCTACAAAAACGCCTAATGTAATGCGTATAGGTCTACATCGATATGTGATTACTGAGTCGATTCGAGACTTAAATGTGAGCCTAAACCTACGCTAAGTTGATGATTTGACTTTATGTTAATTTTGCGGAATGCAGAAAAACTCTAAGGTGTAATTTGCAGAACGTTCCGCAACGAAAATTCCGCAAAGGTCAGTGCTAGTGGTAGATCGGCGATCTCGCACTAGAGAGCAGAAAATTACTAGCGGTAGATCGCCATTTACCTAATTACATTTATCTCGTTGTTAATGTAAGAGTGCAGCCACATTTCTTCACTGCATTGCTAAGACTGTGGTTAGAACTGAAATGTTATCAATTACCAAGCTTTAAATAAAATTTATTCAAAAGCACTATAGTGCTAAGTCCGTGTTACAAAAAAAAACAGCTTTGGCTCCAGATGGACTCTGATATAACACTGAATAAGCCTGATTTAAATACGTGACAGTGTCGTGGCATGTTTTGTAGACCTTTTACGTCTTCCAGACATATAAATTCTGCCATCTTCCCAATAATGTATCTACCCGATCTACCTCTAGCAATTTTCCAGTGCTAACAGCAAGATCGCCGATCTACCGCTAGAATTATTGTTCCGCAAAATACACCTTCCGAAAATTCCGCATTCCGCAAAGTATACCTTCCCCCTCTGAATGTTTTAATTGTTAATTATAACACACGTGTATCTACTGACCAAGCGACTAGAGCCACGGAAGACGACGGCAAAGGCACCGTGACCGATGATGTCCGATCGTCTGTACTGATAGTCGCCGACGACTTCCATCGTTAGACCAGCAGCAACGCGACAGCGACTGGAATACATCGTGTCACGGTGAAACAACGATGCATTCCGGACGACAGCGACAATCGCTGTGCCGCCGGCCGTTTGCTTAAGCCGCTGACATGCACATCACAAATTTTCCATTCACCGGCGATCAGAAATCACAATGCAGCTGCAGCCATGCAGCGATCAGCTGCTCGCTGCATGGCGTCCTACAACATCAGCACCAGCCCCTCCCCACAAACAGCAAGTGCCCGTGGACTAACAAGCGACCAATTGCTGCGCTATACCAACAAGTCCAAGGATCAACTTCCTTTTGCTAACGAAATACCGCAAACATTGCATAACCTCATCATTTTCTGCACATACTGGACCATTTGGTTTGCCCAGCTGTATTTATATGATAATTTTGTTTACGTAATAAATCCCAGTTTGTCGTATTCATACGCTGTAAACAAAGCCAGGAGCAAGGAGATCGATGGGAGCGTGACCTACTCGTGTGTGTCGACTGTCGACTGTCGACTATCGATCAAGTATCGACATTCGACCCTGGTATCAACGCGAATTCACGAACAGCTACTTACCTCTAAAAGACAAATAAATACCTATGATTTTAAGCTATAATATAATGCATACAAATTACAAAACATTTCAGTGATCATCTTTGTAATTATTTAATAAAATCGTACAAAATTGACTACTGTAGTAGGTGTTCCTTGACGGTATCATTTCAATAATTGTGACCATGGGCAAGTGCATTTCAAAGTTTCCAACCCATATTTTAATTGTTGATGCCATGGTTGTGCATGATCCTGTCGCGTCCTCCTGCGTAATCGATTACTACTCCTAGCATTGAGTGCTGTCTGACTGAGCTTAATTGGCTGAGGCTCCATCCATTCCAACGCAAAGTTCTTAACGCAAGAGCGGCAAGACCCCACTAAGCTTTTTACAATATTTACGCGAGTTATGCAGCAGCAAACACAAAAGGACATTCTATATTTCTATTGTTTCCAGTTGCGGTTTTTGCGTCTCTTGCGTGCACGCCATGCCCATGCAGTGCAGTGCACCCCTGGACAAATCAGGGACGAAATCACGGCGGAACGAAATTGTCAGTGCGTTAAAAGTAAAACCGCATGAAAATGGCGATGGACTTAGGGAAAAGTAATATTGAAATGGTCAGAGAACATCCTTTCGAAGTCGGTCCGCGATACACAAACCTATCATATATTGGCGAAGGGGCGTATGGCATGGTTGTGTGAGTATTTTTGTTTAATAACGTGTGAATTTTACGTGGCGCTTTCTCTAACTATCCCCACTTCGCTGAGTAGGTATGCTCAATAATAGTATTTACCTTGAGGCTACGGGTAAAAAGCGGATCTGCGGATGTTGCAACAGATAACGCTGTAATTAAGCTGCAATTTATTCGTTTGGTTGTGTAGCATTTCGCCTAATCGCATTTCGCCTAATTCCATTTTGCCTAATTTTTTTTGATAGGCAGACCAACAACAACGACTTGCTTTGTCGTTTTTTGCTTCTTTGACAAGCTTTGTTTTGTCGTTCATCATTTTTTTCTGTACCATTTTTTGGCCGACCGTAAATAAGTATACGACGGGTGTCGTCTCATTTCACCTAATCTCATTTCGCGTCATATACTTACCCTAACACTCACCCTAACCCTAATTCGATTTCGGTTGGGGCTCTGCAGTAGACCCAACTGGGGGAGCGATTAGGCGAAATGCGATTAGGCAAAATGCTACGACACCATTCGTTTAAACATCTCGTAACCGTATTCCTAACCCTAACCTTATCCCTAACCCTAATCTTAACCCTATCCCTAACCATAGCCCTAACTCTGTTGCGACATCCGCTGATCCGCTTTTTACCATCGTCCTTACCTGGAATGCCTGGGATTTTACCTTTTTGCATAGCACACAGTTTCCCGCTTATGACACTAAGGAATTGGAGTAATAAAACTACAGACATTTTTTATATTTGAGGTTGAACAGACTGATGTTGTGACAGTTTCAGTCAGAAGGCAATATCTCTTCATTGGGATATGTGCCAACTTCAGTATGTTCACAGCATATATAACCACGAGCAGTACGCCGAGTGGTTAAAAAGTGTGGTCCAAATCAGTTCAGCGATGTATTAAGCTGACAAAAGTTGTGTACTTTTTCTAATTATTTGTTGAAAGATAAGCCGCTGATAACTTGCAGTGATGCAGCGCTGCAGCATGTCGTCTGACTGTGGCTAACCCGCATCATGGCAGCGAGTGTGGGAATGGCACTGTGTCATCTGAAATCTGATCACACTTCTCGCACAGAGTTGGCGTACTGCTCATGGTATATATGCTGTGGTATGTTGAAGGCTGCGGCATTTTTTTTAGAACTGAGTGTGGTCCAGTTTTAGCAAGTTGACTCCTCTGACTGATCTACAGTTAGGTATAGGGTTATATTTAGAGTCAGGGTAAGCCTTAAGATTTGGATGGGGAAGTTTCACAATCGCACCTGCACTGCAGGGACGTTGAGAGCCACAGCAGGCCTAGGGAAAACATTCTCGTGGGTCACTCTGGGAAATTTTTTGGAATTTTGTTTTTTAAAATAGCACATTTTGGTGTACTTTATATTTTGAGCGATGGCAGGGCCCTCAAACGTCGTGGGCCTGGGGAAAGCTTCCACTCCCTCCTCTTGATAGCCTTTACACC
>Ga0209671_1005796_pt1 | contig 12558 bp, 13 predicted proteins | sample WorMetHERISLAND2_2_FD_187401 | JGI IMG/M metagenome (GOLD analysis project Ga0209671, IMG submission 187401) | Marine gutless worms symbiont microbial communities from Max Planck institute for Marine Microbiology, Germany - Olavius geniculatus... | ecosystem: Host-associated > Annelida >... | reverse complement strand
TCGTCCGAAATCGGGCCAAATTTTGCATGTTTTCGCCCCCGAATTTTTTTGGGGTGCGTCCCCCCCAAAAAAAAATTTTGGACCGGCATTATAAAATTCAGCCTAGTACTGACCATCGTGCAAACTTTCAAGCCGGTCGGCCCACGCATCTCGGAGATTTGGCGGTCGGAAAAAAACATTTGGGCTAAAACATAAGTCCTTCCGAAAACTATCGTTTTCGGGCGGACTAATAAACAAAGGTAAAGCGGTAATAAAAAAACTACAGTTAACTGCAATTTTTTGCAGTCAAATTACTGCAACTGCGATTGTTAATAACACATTACACAAGTCCCCGTTTACACGATCAAGCTGGCTCGACGAGCTGCCATATATTAGCTGGACGAGCCAGCTCGATGTTTGCTCAATGCTTGCTCGATATCTGCTCGATCGTGTAAACGGGATACAAACGTTTATTACAGGTGTGGACTCAGTGGGTGGCGTGGTACGGAGTGTCGGCCAGCCATGAGTTGGATCGTCGCCGTTGGACGGCCGAGGAGCGTGACTTTGAGATCTGCGTCCTGAGTCCGTACTGCGGTCTGGTCGAGCACGCCGTCAAGTCGTTCGACGTCTGCGAGGAGATCGGTTACGCCGAGCTGCAGCTGCGTCGGGTCTTCCGCGTCTCAGAGCATCGACGCACGCGGCTTTGGATCTGTGAAAAGTCGCGACACTCGCGCTTTCTTCCCCTGCTAGATCGCTCCCAGGATATCTGCTCCCAGGTGCGAAATAGCAGACTTTTAGAAGATGATATCGACTACACGTTGTTTAATTCAGTTGACACTTTTACTTTACATTACGTGGAAATTCGTGCGCTAGCGTAGACATTTGTTTGATCGCAGTGAACGAAAACTGAAACATTTACCACTGTGAATGATTTTAACGAGCGACCCCAAGTAAGTTCAAAACGTTGGATATAGTTGCGTCAAAAACAAATAGTCAAACCTGAAAGTTTTGAATCTGCATTAGATTCAGACTTGTGTATTGCTAGTATATATTTATGTAGGCCTGTAGCCTTAGCCTCGTTTTGCTCGCGGGTGTCACGCAACAAAGTATCCCCGATGAAGTACATTTTAGTGACTAGAGGTTAATTAGGCCCTGTGGTACTTTATGTGTGCATAGGATTGCGTGGATGCAAACAAGAACTACATTCTGGCGATAGAAGTGGCCAATCTGGACGCTACGTGGCCGACCATGGTACCCGGTGACCCGGTAGGGTCGTTCGACCGCTACAGCAAGCTGGTTGGAAGAAGCACAGCCGCATCCGCAACATTCTGGGAGTCAGAATTGGCTTCGACGCTGCAGACAGTGTTCAACGGAATAGCAACGGAACTCAATGAGACTGCTAGCGGCATCGTCAGCACAGCGAAGTAACTCACACTCATATACTGATCCGTACACAGATGATTCCTTGGACAAAAGTTAATTCATTCAAAAAACAAAAGTCAAAAAGGTAAAGGTATATATTCAACAACGAGCGTAGGGGCCGGAGCTGATCCTGGTCTCTAGGCAGTCAATGAATGGCCTATTTTGTGCTGATGTGCCGTTAAAAAACTACTCACTCACTCTCTATAGGCAGTCAGCCCGCAGGTGACATAGTCATAAACCAGGTGGTAGGCTGCCATTAGGCCTGCTTTCCACTAGGCCCGCGGTTACCTTCCCAGCCAGAGAGCGTCACCACTCCTTGACCGGTACCAAATTATACTGCTTGGTGAACAGAGGAACATGTGTGAACAACTTGCCCAAGGTCGTTACCTGGCAGTCTACCAGACGAGATTCGAACCTAGGACCGTTTGGTCAGCAGTCTGGCTCGCTAACGTTACACCGCCAACTAGAGAAATAAATTATGCGCGTAAAAACACTCAGGTTCCGACAGAATTACGAAAATGTTTTTAAACAGACGACTAAAATGAGTAGATATGAACAGTGTGAGTAATCAACAGCAGATGTTAAAATTGTTCAAACAGTACAAATGTCCGGCGACAGGTGTTTTGCAGTTTATATTACGGCAAATATAATTGTGACGTTGAAAATGGCGTCATCACTTTTTTGGTCAGCCCGCTGTGTTATAGGGTATTTACACGATCGAGCAAACATCGGGCAGCTAGCTCGACGTTCTATGGTAATTAGCATGTTAATTAGGAGGGCGAAAGCGAGTGGGTTGTAACTGGAAAGCCTATATAACACGTGATCAGCTGTGGGCTAAGAGCCTTAGCCTAAGCCTGTACATTTAAGCCAGGGGCTGGGGTTCCAATAGGCCTGCTTGAGCCAGCTCGATGTTTGCTCATCGTTTGCTCGATGTCTGCTCGATCGTGTAAACACCCTATTAGGTGCATGACGTTGGATCGTAAACGCGAGTTGGAGGCATTGACGCAGTCGTTGGTGGAACAGCTGAGACTGCTGGACGAGCGACGAGCTACCGTAGATCGACAGTCGACCGAGTTGACTGCCGCCTTGGAGCAGGTGAACGCTGACACGCAAAGGCTGCAGGCTGACAGACTCGCGTTCAGCAGCGAGAGACAGACGTTCGCCGAGGAACTCGTCCGTATGAACACCCTCAACAAGATACACGACAGGTAACACACTCGAACTTCTAATAGTAAAAAACGTAAAGTCCTTCCCGAGCCATATAACGCCCAACGTTTCCTTAGCTTACAGCCATGGAGACACCAGTTTTTACTGCAAGACCATATATAGACACAAAGCTAGTGCGTGGCGCTGTGTGTCTGTTTACGCGCCAGTTTTCGCTGGTACTCAATGCATCTACCTACGGAGGGGATAGCCAGGCTGAGTTGACCCTGGGTAGCTGGCTATATATCGAGATGGTTTACCAGGATGCAGTGCCAACGGTCACCCCAGTTGCCGCATAGAGCAACTATATAATGTTCAATAACCGCTAGACCCCCCCACCACATGTAATGGTAATCTATTGTAAACGTCGAGTGTTTCCCCAGCGGATATGAGACTGAGACTGAGCTAGGCCCTATGCTACGGGTGATCGTCCGTGGCATATACGGCTTGTTCTGACAACTGTTTTATAGCCTTCGTAAACACGTCTAAACTATTTCTGAAAAAGTGTTATTTTGACGTCAACTTTGACTTCCTATTTTCAACCATGCGTGTTTCTGCTGCACGTTGTAGAACGTATTATAAATGCTCGAAAGTCGTATGTATGTCCCATGACCTATAGGTACTACGTACCCGTAAATCAAATTCAATAAATTCAGGACAGGAAATGCGTCATAGGCCTAATTGATGAAATGATAAACAATAACAGTTACATTTTTCTTTAAAAATGTCGGCAAATGTTGCTAGCTGCAAGCCCTCGCGTCTACATGTACATACCGCATTTGGTAAGCGTTTATTTGCGCCTTTGTTTCAATTGCAACACAGCACGGCGCTATAAGCTTACAGATGTGTTTTGATTGATCGTTAGAAGAATAAACGTGCGTCGCGTTTGTCTTGTTTTTAGTCGCGTGAAGTTGTGCGTAGGAGGCCAAACGTTCATGACGTCAACTCTGACGCTGACCAAGGACCCGGACTCGATGTTGGCGGCGATGTTCAGCGGCCGGCACGCGCTGCGTCAGGACGACGACGGCGCCTACTTCATCGACCGCGACGCGATGCACTTCCGCTACGTGCTCAACTATTTGCGAGACGGCGGCTTTCGACCGGGCGCTCTGCCGGCCGACCAGTGCTTCCTCGCCGAACTGTGTACCGAGGCCGAGTACTACCAGCTATCGGGACTGACCCGCATCATCAGCGAGCGCATCAGAAGCCTCGCCTCCGAGCCTGTCGACCTGGACGCCAGTCAGGGCAGCTCGACGTCACCCGCCCCGGGGTCTCTGACGTCTGCCGCCGGTCCTAGCACTAGCAGGCCGCAGGGCAGCATGTCGCCAGCCGGCAGGAGACTTCAGCGCAAAGTCAGCGCTCAAATCACGCCGAAGTAAACATAATAATAGGCCGCATTACCGGTTAAATAAGTAAAGGTAAAAGTGGTGTATACAGTACCTCTTAATCGGAAACCCATCGCAGAGCTACGGAGCGTCACCTGCCGTATGGAATTAGGCAGTGTCAGCTGCCACCCGACACAGGTAAACGTGCCCTACTTTAACCCGAGCCAGACAGGCCGGTACTAGATTTACCTACTCTAGCGGGATGGAAGACTGAGTTGACCGTAGTGTTAGTTATATACTGAGATAGATTATCTGGCTTCATCCCATCCATCCCATGACTTCTCTAGTATCGTAAGCCCAACACCCTACCGTTACACCATTAAGCCACTATATAGGATCTTACCCCACCACCCGTCCGTCTATAAAGGGAGGAAAAAGCAGCTCTCCTAAATTTCGGTCTGTCGAAAAATGTTTTTCTTATCGAAAAATGTCTGTCCAGAAATGCAAAGAAAAAATTTAACGCAAAATTGAAATTTTGAGCATCAGTGACCTTTTTGTGGGAAATTTGTAGCCGTCTGTCGGAATTCCATCAGAAATTTGTAGTGTCTGTCGGAAAATAATCGCAGCTTCGTGCCACGCCTATACTTTTTAACCCACGACACCGCTGCTAGGTGAACGGCCGCATACCTTGTCGACACGGAAGCTGACATCTTCGCGTATTGACAGGATAATCCTAGTATATAGCTATACAGTAAACGTACAAGGACTGATCGGTAAATGTGATCGCAACGCCCACGTCCGTAATTTGCGTACAGACAACTCGGAGAACGAAACGTTTATTATGAAAACACGTGATTACGACAGTTTTCAGTTCACTTCAAACATCACTAAAAATCAACAACTAAACATCGCAGAACATAGACAGGTGACAGCGAATGCAGTTCAACGGCTGCGGTTGATATATCAACATAACCGTGATATACTGTATGAGCACGATGAGGCAAAATTACCAGACCCCATAGCGCCAAATGGCAAACTTTGTTACTGTGCTGTTCTTTCTCTGTTGAGCAATAGAACCATTAATAATAAATGCTAGCGACGTCGCTAAATTTGCCCGCCTCTCGTGTAGTGTCTGCGGCAAGGCTCACGAGATAGTCCATTTTTTAACAAGGGAGGCTCCAGATTTCATGGCTCACGTTTTGACCGACAAACAGCCCGGACTAAAATCCGGTGGATTTCAAAGTATGTGATGTAATGCAGGAGAAAGTCTAAAAGGGCGGATCGAAAACGTCGACGAACTGCGTTCACGCATCCTGACAACTTGGGACGAACTAAATCAGCACGTTATCGATACGGCAGTCAGGCGGTGACCGTGACGCACGAGTGTGCTAAAAAAACTGCTAAAGCAAAAGGCAGACACTTTGCATCGTAAACTGAGCCAGTAGTGAAATGTTATTGCTGTTGTTTATAACGGCATATACTCTCAGACATCACTGCTAAATTGTTATCAATTTCTGTCTATTTGTTTAAAGAATATACATTGAAACCAAGGGGGTCCGGTAATTATGCCTCGCAGTGTAGGTTACGTTCTACTGTCGTTCTGTGTTGCACAGTCGGAACGCCATTGTGTTTTGATGAAACTGTTTCTTTCTCAACATGAAATGCTATACAACAAGCTGTGCAACGACACATCCAGAACAGATCGATGAAGTGGAGTTGCGGCCTAACTGTTACTCTGTTACTGTCAGACGCTCTGGTGGTCGTTCAGTTAGAGCCCGTCTACATGTGTGACATAACCTCGCATGTGTGTCGCGTGCGATGTTTTGTCCCACGTGTAGGCAGGCTCTTAAAGGACGATATTATGGTATCTTTGCGGAAAGCGACTTGGACGAGTGTGGTAGCGGTAAGTTGACGGTCATGTCCACTTTTTGCCGGCGGAAGGCAGGGCCACGTTTAGATCTGTAGGGTTCCGACCACTCTGTTTTAAACGGTGGAGAACACCTCAAAATACGAAAAAGTAACAAGTGATGTTTACATAGAACCATGCAGGTATGTCCAAAACGTAGATTTGTTTTACCACAAGCGAAACAACATTTTACACTTACAGTAATTTAAATCGATTTCAAGCGTGCCATTTTCGTCACGTTTAAAACACAGCAGATCAGTTTTCCTCACATTTTTTCATGTAATATATAGATCGCGGAGTCTCCTTGGTTGTTGGAGCCTCCGGACAACTGCTCCCTTTGCCCATTCTTAAACCCGGCAGCGGAAGAAGGTCCTCGCCTGCGACCACAGCCGGGGAACAACACGTTGTGCAGCGACGGGAGAAGACGAAAACGCCGGCCGCCGCCGCTCGGACCAGTAGTCGCAGAACGTTCATTGCCTCCTTGCGTACCTGCAGCCATGTCGGACTCACCGGAAATGACGTCATTGTTGCTGGATGACATCACGTTGACGCCGACGCTGCTGCTACTGCATGATGTCACGGTGCCTTGACTCTATCACACAGCACACACTGCGGACAACATAACCGATCACTAAGCATGCAGGCTCATTAGAACGCACGTTACAGTATGCAGACTACACCCGCAAGTGAAAACGATGTAATCAGACAAAACAATTGTGTGAGGGAACACTATAACTAAGTACACAAAAATGACGAACACTTAAACATTACATGTTAAACGTGTGGTCTTTATGGGAAACTCGTTGCAGACCTACTGACACATGTCGTAGACGAAAACGTGTTTTGTAAATAGATTCATAAACCATATAAACATAAATTGTTTTGTTGTAAAGTGTTTTAAAGAAGCAAACACTAATCACGAACTTCTGCAACGAGCGAGAAAACGGTTGAAATTTAAAAGCGAAATTTGCTAAGGAGATGCGTAAATCCAGGAAGACCGTTAAGAGACAGTTACGCTTAGAGTTGAGCGTCGAACAGACCGACTGTAGCTGCAATGAAGCCAGTTCCTGGTCGGTCATCGTCTGCGTCTCGACTTCAGCTTTCAGAGCGCTGTTCGTCGTCGACGTCGATGTTGTGGTAGTTGCCTCGCCGACGCTACATCGCGACTGGATCTTGGACTAATAAAAGACCTAGGTCTATTCTGATAGCATCATCATCATCATCAGCAGCAGCAGCTAGACTGGGTGTGACTCTCAGCGACTGTATCTTGGACTCATCTACGCTGTCAGTGCCGCTGAAGTTGATGTCATATAAACAGCAGTAATTACTGACTAGCGTTCCACGTACTCGCCTCAAGGTCAAGCTTAAGGTCAAAAGCACCACGAGCCGTCGAAAAAATGTACAGTATACAAGGACGGTAAATGAGCGGTAAATGTAATAATACAGTGTGAAGTTGATGTCGTAGAGCAGTTTGGCGACGCGTCGTTCCACGTCCGAGTCGTCGGTGTGATTGCGCTTCAACGCCTGCACGCCACCGACACGTTTCTTCTCCGTCTCTGAGCCGCTCACCGCCACAGTCGCCGTGATCGCCGGCAGAATCTCACTGGCGACCGTGGCCGTCATCTGGGACCCCGTTCAGTACCTCCGTGGTCACCGTGATGGCCTGTAGAATCTCGCTGGCAGCGGCTGATGACGCTGCGTCGTCTGGCTCGTCGTCAACGCCGCTCGTCGTCTGTTGACCTGCGGCAGCGGTCATGCCGCGCTGGGTCCGCTAAGGATACCTGGACGTAATGTATACATTTATCAGTCCTTGGTCTGTCTGTAAGGGCATCGATAGAGGAGTGAGTCCAGGCAGCAGTGATGCCGCGCTCGCTCGGCTCACCTTTCGTTTCGTCGTCCTCGTCCAGTCGCACCGCGTCCTCGAAGTCTTCTTCTTCCTCCTCTTCTACCAGATCGTCGTCGTTGCTGCCGATCCGAAACGACGTCAGCGACTGTTCGGCGCTGCTCCGCTTCCGGAAGTGCGCCTGCAGCGGCCGGAAGTCGTCGGTGGATCGTCGGGGACCGAACGGTGAGCGTAGCGCGGTGGTTGTTGACCCGCCGATGCTCGGCAGTCGAGACGAATCCGGTGTCACGATGCTGCGTCGTCGACCGCCGTTACACATCACCGGACTCGAGTGACGACGCACTCCTGGACCTGCGCTGACTTCTGACTCACTGCTGGGGTGATGACGCACTGCAGCAGTGCCTCGTTAGTCGTTGCTGCAGTAACTTCTGGAGTGAAGCACATTGCCAGAGTGCCTCTGACACCTGCAGTGACGGCGCACTCCTGGCTCGCCGATGTCAAACGTGACGACAGATCCTCTGCCCGCGGCGCCGGTGATCGGCGACAGCAGCGAGTAATGACGCACAGTCGGGGGACGTCCCGCTACCGGCCTGCTACTCAACCCGTACGACGGTTCTTCGTGCAGTTGCTCAGCCCGTACGATGGTCCTCCGGCCCAGTCGACCTTGATGACGGCGGCGTTGAGTGCAGGCGAGTCGCGACTGCCGTGCGAGACGTCGGCGTCCCACTCTGACTCACGAGGACTGCAACAATACGTCATCAGTCGCAAGTCGAAACCGCGGCTGGAAAAAATAGGGTTTCCTTTAACTGTTAACCTTTAAACCTTCATTGAAAAAGTTTTGAGGTTTTAGATTAAACGTATTTTTAGGTTTTTGTGTACAAATAACAAATAATTGCCACCCAGGAATAACATTCTGTACACACCATACTGTGTTTTCTGCAAATTATATACATGGTGCGTTAATTTAATTACCTACAAAATACAGCAAAATTATATCAAATTATTAAGTAAGCTTTCTTATGCAAATAAAAATAAACTTGAAAATCTACACTTTGGGTTTTTTTCTAAACGAAAGGCCGAAGTTTTCAAACGAATTTTTATCACAGTTGGACTAATGAATGTGCTTACTACTCAATCATCTGTGTTGCAATAAATACAGGGCATTGGCATGCCATCTGGTGATGATGCAATTCCTGCTATTTTAACTATTAATGTGATACTGTTTCTTATTTATACTTTCAGTGCATGTACAATATTTCAAAAAATAGCTCAAAAACAATACGCAAATGTCTTTGGAGTTATCGATAAAGAAAAGGCGAAAGAAAAAAATGCTTCATGTGTGCTTATAGATGTGCAGACAGGTAAACCATCTCAGTAAATAAGCAACAAAGTCAGCTTTCCAACCTTCCGGAATAAATAAATCGAGAACCGGCAGGTCTGGCTTGATGGGTTTAAAAGAGTGACAGGTAATAAATGTGTAACTGTAGTCCCATATGGCAGGTGATGCTTTGTAAGCTCTGAGAAGTTATAGGCTACCTTTACATTACGAAAAGAAATGAAAGCTAAGACAAAAGCCGCAGGTAAAACATCTCGTTTGGGTCACCGATGCCGCTAGTTATCACCGGCAGTTGTTACTGCGACACAGATACCCCGTTTACACCATCAAGCTGGCTCGACGAGCTGGCTATATGTTAGCTGGGCGACCCAGCTTAATGTTTGCTCGATCGTGTAAACGGGGTATAACAAAGACGACAACGACGACGCCGTAGCTAAGAATACACTGAAATTCAGCCAATTAAAGCGGACTGTCGCGGGAGTGCTAAAGGCCGGTGTCCCATTATACAATCGCTCCTCAGAAAAATCCGACCCGCCGGGCGGCCAGGATATAAACAGATAAACAGAAGCATAGCCAATCTAATAAAATCGTCCAACGTAATCAGAAAAAACACTAGCTTCACATGTAAGCTGCTAGATCAGCTAGTTCAAGATCCGCTCAGCAGCCTCAGCTCAGCATATTCAATAGGCGGATTTTTTACCGTTAATCGTCGGCCGGGGGAGACTTTACGGGGAAGCGATCTTATAATGGGGAGACTTTTTATGGGACCGGCGATATTTTATTAAGGAGGAGACATATCAATTCCACGATTCTCTCCACGGGCGGATTTTTTCACGGGGAAACATTTTATTTTGACACCGGCGGGGTTGCATGCTTTGCACCTGAAATCCCAGAGTCGTGAGCTGACGTTGCTCGACATGCTGCGACTGCTGCGACTTCCGTTTCCGTTGAGCGAGTATTCCGACGTGAATGACAGCTGCGAAAAGTCTCCACTCGACAGATCGCTCTCGATGATGATGTAGCGCCTCGAGCCGAGGCCGCACCGACTGCTCGCGCCACTGCGCCTGTAAATTAACACACAACCAATCACCTTCTAGTGGAAAGAGAGGCAGGGGTAACTGCCCCTACACCGAAATTCTAGCCTGTCGGAAAATTTTCTTTTTGTCGAAAAATCTGGAGCTACTTTGCGGTGATACGCTGCACTGGCATTGCGGCTTAGGTCCGCACGAAAACTAGGGCGAGTCAAAACATCGGTCGATCATTTTTTGTCAGCGGACCAAGGAAACACAAAGATTAATAAGTCACAATCTGGCGAAGCGTCCGTGGCTTGCAACACCATTTTCTGATCGTCTATAGTTTGTTTTTTCGGAGATATTCGCGCAATTTCGCGCTAATGTTGCCGAAATTTGAAGCCCCACAATTTTAGAAGGCACAAATTTGATACTGGTTCTTTTCTGCTGTCGAATATTTGCAGCTGTCAGTCGGGAAATTGCGACTTCCTGTCTCCCCAACTTTTGTGACTCGCGGCGCCGCTGATTTGTCGGAAATTAAACGAGCAAACGCGGTGCTTCCGGCGCATTAGAACTCATTAGCTGCATCGTGTCGTTATCTACCAACTCGTTAAACCCGTTTGCTTCACTGACATTGCTTCTGGTAGAATTGGCAGAATCAGCGACAATAATGAGGGCCGAGGTGATTCAACCTGCGACGCTTGGAGTTAGGCTGCACTTTTAAAAAGAATGTGATATACAATAATATCATTGTGTACTCCGTGACGCTGAATCGCCTAAAAGAACTAAAGTTTATCAGTTCCTGCACACAACAATCGAAAAACTTTGCAATTAACGGTAATTAATTTTTAAAAACATTTTTGTAAAACAGTTTTTTAATATTTAAATCGCCCAGTAATACTGACATTATTCGAACTTCGATTTTCTCGGCGATCTGCGGACCAAACGTGCTAAAAGCACGTCAACTATAGTTTACTAACCAATGGTCAGTTAAACATGATACTAGGCCTAATATATCACAGTTTAATAAAAGATACGAGTTTTTCATTTGTCGTAGGAACATTTATGTTTTTCATGTTGTGAAACAGCATATACCGAAAAGTACCTTGAATGAAATTTGATCCGTGAGTTTAGTTTGGTTAATTTCTATTCATTTCTGTCGCGCTCTGTACGCACCTTAATGGACATAGCAGTAGTATTTGCCAGTAAGGCCGCTTTTAAAATTCCTAACTGATCGATTGATGGGCTGACTGGCCTAGAGGTTTCGTCGTCGAAGTCTAGGGTCTCGATGCGGCTGATGTGGATGCCGGGCAGCTCGAATGCGGCCGCCAGAGACGGAGGCATCGACGAGAACAGAGACTCGCTGCCGGACACAGCAGCGCCCACGATAAAGTCCTTGGACGACTTGCGACGCTGCTCCGCCTGTTGTTGCTGCTGCTGCTGCTGTGTCAGATGACTGCGGCCTGACGCGGAGCCGACCATGCTGTCGCGACCGTGCAGACGTGAAGTCGTCTCGCTGGGCACGTGAGACGAACGACGAGTTGACTCCGACGCTTGCGAACTACACACATCAACAACAACAACAACGATAACGTCATATTTATTTATACGAAGCTTGGAGGCGTTCTTAATTAAGGGAAATACATAAACTATTTCACTATTTCCTGGTGATAAAAACCAGATAAACAGTAAACTATGTCTTAAAAAGCACGTATGTCCGCCGAAACTCTTCATTTTTTGAGCCGAATGCAAACCCAGATCGTGATCGTCTCATTTCGTTAAAGTTTTTTCATAACTTTTTGTGTCATTTTGCGAACAGTCAAACAAACGTTAAATATAAACGTTTTGTCGACGGAGGTTATTAATTAATAGACTATTACTAAAACAACAGAAATTTACAAGTTTATTTTACAACAATTGATTTAGCAAATCATTTGTCTCTGATATGCTTAAAAGCCAAGCGTTTCTGTTAGATTACGGAACATGTCTATAGCTTTTCTTGCCGTTATCGTTTCATCCTCTATGAAGTTTATTTACGCCCACAAACTCTTTTTGTTTCGTCTGTAGCCTACGTGCATGGGTTGTGCACGTACGCTGTGTCTAAAAACATCCCCGACATTTTTGACTGTAACTTGAAAACAAATTATCAGATGTTAATAATTTTTGGCCCGAATATTTTTGACACAACTTGCCATCAAATTATCGTTTAGTTTCCTACCTCACCCAACGTTTGTTTCTGCACTACCTGGAAAAAGCACAACCAGCGAAACATCACTTTTTTATCCAATGCAGTATGTTTGCTTAATTAACATAACGCATAAAAACTCATTTTGTTTCTGACACTTTGGCTGACATTTTATCCAATTGTCCATTTTTAACTGCCTGCAGTAAAATTGCATGAAGTGTTGGCTCGCTATGCGAACACAGGCAAGGAGACGCTTTCTCCATTCATTGACAGCAGTATCGATAATGTTCTGCTTCAGACCAATCCAGGCTGTACGAGTCACTTCTTGATTTCACAAACACTCCTAAAC